>PVBE012750497.1_pt1 | contig 96612 bp, 66 predicted proteins | sample 1631181 | NCBI WGS metagenome assembly PVBE01 (sample SAMN08397723, study PRJNA350692) | Marine metagenome, whole genome shotgun sequencing project. | isolation source: water | place: Pacific Ocean | collected 2012-04
GAGTATATCTTTCCTCATAGGTCAGTTGTTTATAGATTTTCATATTCAACCCTTAAGTTTGCCGCTTAAAAGGTCGAATTATATAGCAACTGACCTTCTTAAGCAAATTTAGGGTTGCACTTCGAACTTGAATCTAGCATTCCTTGATATCCTGTATCTGTCCATATCGTTACATCTGAAGGAATATGACTTAATGTATCTTCTTTATCCAGCTGTTTTTTGTCATGTATTTTTCCATTTTTAGTTGGTGAAACAAGCAAAATTCTTTTTTTATCATCTGCTATTATCGTATTTTTTCGTGTGTGAGTTTTCTTCTTTCCAGAATATCTATTAATTTGCTGTTTGGGATTTTTGGGTCTTTGAACTCTCCTTTCTGTACCATCTACGAATATATCTTTGATATCTGCAAATGTTCGTTCAAATTCTTCGATACTGGTAACCTTGCGTTTAGGTAAAACACATTTCCTATCCAAGAGAGTTTCTAATATTGGCATTAATGCTTTATACCATTTACAGGGACGACTTCTGTCGACACCAAAAACAAATCCTGCCAAATCGAAAGTAGGATATACTTTGAAGTAAAAAAGAATGAAAAATAATTTCTTGTTCCCATTGCCTATAGCTCCTTTTCTACCTCCACCAGGTTTCCTTTGACGCTTTTTAGCAGATGCCTTTTCCTGTAATATTTGTTCAAATCCTACTAATAATTTATTAAATTCATCAATACTTACACCTGTTAAACTTTGCATGATACGGTCATTCTTAAAGACTAAACGTAGATTCATATATTTTTTATCTCAGTATTTTTAAAATATTAAGTTCATAAATGAACCATAATTAAGACATAAAATCATCTATTTCGCAACAGGTCTAATAGAATCCATAGCGGCATCATCATTTATTATTTAAATTCAGAAAAACTTCCATCTATAGTAATTTTAGTTTTTTCTAGTAGGTTATTTATTTGAATTCTACAATATATTTCTGTTTTTTTCGAAAATATTATTAAAAGGGCTGAATAGAACTTCACTAATATATTGAATTAATACCGCCTACTGGATCATTATTAAAATCTGACTCTTACTGCCTTACAGCTAAGAGCTTTCGCCCCAGCAATAAAATCTGGTGTATAGGGAGCAGCACCTATTCTAGGAACATTATGAGCAATCATATATGTTTTAATTTCACTAAAACATTTATTATTCCAAATAATAATAGCTACAGGTAGCTTTGTTACTACTCCACTTGCTAATTAGCTAAAAGTAAACTGGGCATAACCATCTCCTAATTAATACTACAACAAGTTTATTCAGTTTAGCTAATTTAGCACCAAAAGATATAGATATAGCTAAACCTAATACACCACCGCCACTAGCTGAGTGAAAATATATTCGTAGTTTATCTGTATCATATTGCCAAACAGCATACTAAGTAGACAATGTTGAGCTTCCTGCAACAACAACGCTGGGTAAAGATTTCCTTATTGTATCAAAAAATTTGTTAACATCATTGTTATAAAAAATATCTTCTTTCATTTTACGGTGAAGTATAGAAACACGCTTAGCTTCATTTTTATTTAGTTTGTCCTCAACTGAATTAGTTATAGATTTAATAGTCAATGCAGAATCCCTTACAATTGGTAATGATGGTCTAATATTGCGACATAATTGTTCGGATTCTATGTCTATGCGTATCAACTTACAACAATGTCCTTTTATCAATATTAATAGTCTTTTTATCTAAAGCAGCCCGTAGCTTAAAGAACTATCTTTTAATTGTTTTAAATAATAAATAATAAATAATAAAAATAGAGATGTACTAAAATGACAGCTAAAATAACAATATTATGTAACGATAAAGTAGAATTATTCAGTTCATATATCGGTGAACATGGTTTCTCCTGTTTTATTGAAACTGATCAGGGAAATTACCTTTTTGACACTGGACAGGGTCTAGGTATCATACATAATGCACTAATTCTAAATAAAAATTTAAGAGATATTAATGGTATAATACTTAGTCATGCACATTATGATCATACCAGTGGTTTAGAAAGTATACTTAGAGTTACGGGTGATAATAAAATTTATGCTCACCCTGATATATTCGATAAAAAATATGACTGTAAGAAAGGAAAAACAGAATATACCGGAATTAGGTATTCTGTAGACTACCTATCTAACCTTGGAGCTGAGTTCATTCTAAATCGTGAATTTTCAGAAATAGGCACAGGTATTTACCTAACTGGAGAAGTTCCAAGAATCAATGATTTCGAACAATCTCTTACAACTCAATTTGTAGAACATGCTAATATAAGAACTAGAGATAACTTTAAAGACGATAACTCACTAGCTATAGATACTGATCAAGGCTTAGTAATTATTTTAGGGTGTGCACATGCAGGGATAATAAATATTTTAGATTATTTTACAAAAAAACTAAATAAAAAGATTTATGCAGTTATCGGAGGAACTCATCTACATCCTGCAGATGAACACAGAGTAAAGAAAACAATTGAGTGCCTTAAAACTTACGACATTAAAAAAATTGGTACATCCCACTGTACCGGTTCAAAAGAAATTGACATAATTAAAGCATTCGGAAATAGATTTTTTGAAGCTTCTGTAGGTACAAAGCTTCATATTGGTTCCGATAAAATAGGAAAAAGTATAGATCAAGGAGTTATTAATCATGATTAAATATATTATAGTTTTTATTATTTTATTTCCATTAGGCGCTATAAATTCAGTGCTTTATGCTCCTGCATTACCATACATTCAACAATCACTGCATCTTTCAACCGGCACAATAAAAAGCTCAATTACATATGCACTGCTTGGCTACACAATCAGTCAAGTTATATACGGGCCTTTAGCAAACATTTATGGAAGAAAAAGAATGCTGATAACTGGTATGACAGTTGCAATACTAGGGTCAATATTATCTTTAATTGCTGCATATAGCACTAACTTTAATACTATGCTGATATCAAGAATTATAGTAGGCCTTGGAGCAGGCTCTGGTTTAATTTTAGTTTACACGATGATAAACGATTTATTTACCGGAGTAAGAGCAAGACAGGTTACATGTGCAGCAGTAATGGCAGTAGCTTTTGCTCCTGGTATAAGCAGTATTATTGGTGGTTATTTAACACACGATTTTGGCTATAGAAGTTGTTTTATATGTTTACTTATTATAAATATTATAGGATTGTCTGCAGTGTTCTTTATTAAAGAAACTTATAAAGGAAATAAGATAAAATTAAACCTGAAAGAAATTTACTCAGGCTATAAAAAGGCAATAAAAAATTATACAGTATTAAAATATTCAATTCTATATGGGTTAATGTTAATAATAATCTATAACCTGGTAGCAGTAGCTCCTTTTATAAGTACATATCAGTTCAAAATGTCTGCAAGCAGATTTGGTACTGTTTTCTTTTTCTCTTATCTTGGCTATGCATCGGGTAATATCTGTGTAATGATATTGGTTAAATATTTAAAAGAAAAACAGATGATTAAAATTGGCATAACAATAATTTCAATGATGCTTTTACTTATGCTATGTTTAGATTATTCTTCAAGATTGAATGCTTTAGGCTTCTTTATAATTACTTTTATTATGTTAATAGGTATTCCTTTTGTAATTGTAAACTCTTCAGTACTTGCATTTAAATCACATAATGATAAGGCATGTGCGTCAGCTATTGTTAATTTTGTAAGTATGGCAATTGCCACTATTTCAGTAACAGTGCTAGGTTATTTTTCGATAACAAATACTAAATCATTAATTTTTATCTTAATAGGAACATCAATTGCAGCTATATTAATTAACTTTTTATTCAAACCAGAAAATGGAAAAATTAAGGTGGTTTCTTCAAATACTCCTTTACTTGAGCCAATGAATTAAAGTTATAAGCGCTGATAAGAAATATTTTTCCTTTCTTATCAGCCCTACATTGCCTATTATTTATTTAATCAAAGGAGGGATCAATTCCCCAACCCTTACCCCGAAAAAATAGCTATATTAGGTATTGATAAAAAATTATAGATTTTTAAGGTTACCTTACACATAAATAAAGATAGAGGTTATCTTTTTCTTCTTACTCTTTCCATCTCCATGAATTTACAAGAAATTGTAGTTTACACATAAACCTATTTACATTATCAGGTTTTTTTTGATAAAATTTAGCTATATAAATTTATTGAAAATTAAGTTTTTTTAAGTCATATTTTGATAGTTTATTTAGTGTATGCTCATTATAACGTATTTTATCTAAAATAGCATTTGCAAAAGAAGTGAAGATAATACCAATGATAATTATATATAAATAAGTTTAACTAATATATTGTTATTGGTGAAAACAAACGGTTATTTTTTAGACTGATATATTGTATGAGAATTGTAGTGGATTTTTGATTTTAAAGCCATATATTAACATATAATTACACATAAAGATATCAGCAATAACAAAACATAAATTGTTGATAATAAATTATATATAAGCATAAATAAAAACATATAAAAATATGGTCGGCAGATTTAGGATCTAGTGTCTTACGACGTGCGGGTTCGAGTCCCGCCTCGCGTACCATATTAGTGTTTATGGGGATGAACATGAAAAAACTTTTGATTACTGTAATTTTTGTTATGTTTTTGTCAGTACCGTTGATAAGCATGGCTTCTTCTCGCAAGGCTTACTACAAAATCGATATAACAAATATGTGCAAATTCAATATTGCTGTAATTGCTTTGAATTCAAAATGGATAACTCCAATAACCAGCATAACCATAATGCCCTTTCAAACGTATAGCTTTAAGCAAAAATTAAATTCTGGCAAAGTAAATCTTGCTGTTTCGGATCCATCTGAAGTATGGGGCAAAATTTCATTTGATAATGGACAATATACTGGACATAAAAACTATAAAAATAAACCTATTCATTTTCTCCTGTTCAACAATCAAAAAAATGATTTAGAAATAACATCTTTATAAATATGTTATATCTATTTGATTTGTTCAAAAAAATGGTTTCAATTAGATAATAGAATTATTAATAATTATAAATAAGGTTTTTTATGGCTACTTCAATAGGTATTACCGGGCAATTAGGCTTTATAGGATCTCATTTATTCAGTTCTTTAAGAGTAAAAGATGATATCAGAATTATACCTTCTAATGATGACCTGTTTATTCATAAAGATATTCTTTGTAATTTTGTAAAGTGTTGTGATGTAATAATCCATTTAGCAGGAATGAGCCGCGGTTCAGATCAACAGGAAATATATGATACTAATATATTATTGATAAGACAACTTATTGAAGCTATGCATGAAGAACATGCAACACCTAAAGTACTATTTGCTTCTACCATTCATCATGATCATGAAACACTGTACCATAAATCCAAACGCGATGGAGCTATACTTTTTAATAAATGGGCAGAGGAAACTAATTCTGATTTTACTACACTGATACTGCCAAATGTTTACGGCCCCTTTGGCTGCCCTTATTTTAATTCATTTGTCTCTACGTTCTGTCATAAAATAGCAAATGGCGAGTCACCTGAGATTATTGAAGATAACCCTGTTCAGTTAATATATATAAACAATTTATGCAACAGGATTTATAACATAATAAATGAAGAAATTAAAGAGAACATTTATTACGTTCCACATGATGTAGAAAAATCAGTATCTGAAATCCTTACTCTTCTGAAAAGATTTAGGAACCTTTACATTTTGGGAGGAACTATTCCAAATTTTAAAAATGATTTTGAGTTATTTTTATTCAATACTTTTATCAGCTATATAGATATTATTGTAAAAGGTAGCAGTTAAACTCTAGCTATTCGTAATTTTGAGTTGTAAATTTTCTTATTATTGATCACTATTTTTTGTATATAATTGTAAAAATTAGTAGTTAAGCTCTAATTAGCAATAATATAAATATGCCTCTTATATTTTTTAGTATTTAGTTAAAAATTTTTTCATTTGCTGTATATTAATGTATTTTATTTTATGAAAAATTTATTTGAGGTTAAATATGGCTATTGATTATCAGAAAGAAATAGTTGATAAAATATCTAAATTAAAAAAAGAGAAAAATGCAATCATTCTTGCGCATAATTATGTTCTTGGAGAAGTTCAGGATATAGCTGATTTTTGTGGTGATTCACTGGAATTAAGCAGAAAAGCAGCAAATATATCAGAAGAAATAATTGTTTTTTGCGGAGTTAAATTTATGGCTGAAACTGCTAAGATTCTTTCACCTGAAAAAACAGTTTTACTTCCAATATTGGATGCAGGTTGCCCAATGGCCGATATGGCCGATGCAAAAGGTGTTAGAGAATTAAAAAAACAATATCCAGATGCAGTAACAGTTTGTTATGTAAACAGTACTGCAGATGTAAAAACTGAGGTTGATATATGCTGTACTTCAGGTAATGCTGATAAAGTTTTAAGCAGCATACCAGATGACAAAAGAATAATATTTATACCGGATAAAAACTTAGGAGCAAATACCGCAAATAAACTTGGCAAAGAATTTATATTGTGGGATGGTTTCTGCCCCACACACATGCGCATCCAGCCTGAAATGGTTGAACGCAAGAAAAAAGAATTTCCAAATGCAGTTGTCATTGTCCATCCAGAGTGTACTCCTGAAGTAGTAAAAATTGCAGACAAATCCCTAAGTACCGGTGGAATGCTGACATTTGCCAAACAAACTGAGGCTAAACAAATAATCGTTGGAACAGAAATGGGAATTATTCACAGGCTTCAAAAAGAAAACCCTGGCAAACAGTTCATCCCTATTTCAGAGCAGGCAGTCTGTATGAATATGAAGAAAATTAACCTTGAAGATGTTTTAGAAGCTTTAGAAAAAATACAGCATAAAATAGAACTTGATGAAGATATAATTAAAAAAGCAAAACTTCCGATAACTAGAATGCTTGCTGGTAAACTATAAATTAATTTGAAAAATATATAAGCGATTGAAAAAACAATCGCTTTATTTATGTGTAAAGAATTAGCTAAAAACGTTCAATATATCTGCACATTTTTTCCCATTGGTCTTCAATAGATTTTAGCAGTGCAACTTGAGTTCTGGCTCTATCAAGATTGTGCCCTTCTCTATGTACTCTGAAGTAAATATCATTATTGATATGATCAGTCAAAAAGCGAACAATCATTTCCAATGCAATAATATAAGCACCATACACCAATGATTTTTTTTCATCCTGGCTCATACTCTCGCCAAGAGTTTCCAAAAAACCTTTAACCAAAGATTTAAATATAGGAAACTGCATTGTAACTTTTGACACATCTTTTTCATCTTCTTCTGCTGGACTTGTTGCAGTTCTAACCATATCTCCAAAGTCATATGCCATAAATCCCGGCATTACAATATCTAAATCAATAACACAGATAGGTTCATCTGAGTGAATGTCAAACATAATGTTATTCAATTTTGTATCGTTATGAACAATTCTTTCAGGTATTTGGCCTTTTTCATACATATCAACTAAGACACTGGCATCTTTTCTTCTTGCCATAACAAAATTAATTTCTTCCTGAACATCTTTAACTCTGCCGGCAACATCATTTTCAATTGCCCTATCTAAAGCTGCAAAACGTTTTGGTGTATTATGAAAATCAGGAATAACTACTTTGAGTTCCTCTCCTGGAAGATCTAAAAGAGTTTTTTGGAATTCACCAAAAGCTTTTGCAGCTTTATAATCCGCTTCTCTATCACGCATAATCTCATAAGTAACAGCGCTTTCTATACAGAAAAAAACTCTCCAGCAATCACCATTGTCATCTTCATATAAATATTTATGTGATTTAGATTTAACAGGAGTCAAATGACGTCTTGATGAATCATGATGATCTTTATAGTATTTTTTCTGATGATCAGTAACTAATTTAATATTTTCAGTTACCGCGTGTGGGTCAGGAAAAATATCTGTATTAATTTTCTGCAAAATATAAGGAACAATAGAACCGCTCTGGTTATACAAAACCTTATACGTATAGTTAATATGTCCTTTTCAAAATGGATCAGTTTTAACATAATCCCCATAGATGTTAAATTTAGACATGATTTTTTTGAATTTTTTATTATCATCCATATTACAACTCCCAATACTACAGTTTCAAAATCAATATAGTTTGCGTGGATAAACACCATCTCTAACAAGTTGATTAATTTTGTCTGCAACATATTTTTTATCTTCTTTATATGTAATACCAAACCATAAATCATCGGTTTCCAAAACTTTAACCTTAGCTTTTTCTGACTTAATTAATTCATCAACAGCATACGGGATGTAAAACTCAGCCTTTAAATTATCCCTATTGGTATCAATAAATTTTTTAAACATAGTCTCAAGTTCATCAAATATAGATAGAGTAAATCCCCACATATTCATTGAAACTATTTCATCTCCCGTCAGATTGCATTCCAGCTTATCATCATCAATATAAACAGCGGCATTTCCTTTTTTATAAATTTCAACTCTCTCAATAATATCTACAAGATAATTTGAATCGGATGCTTCACATACTCCCCGTGAAACATAGCCAAATTCCGAAAGAGTATTTCTTAGCTTAAACCCAACCATAGAAAAATCATAAAACATTTTATCCTCACAACTCGATAAATAATGACAGATCTTTTCAAATGCTGCTTTACCATAAAAATCATCAGAGTTTATCACAGCAAAAGGAGTTTTTACAACATTTTTAGCTACTAAAATAGCATGTCCTGTTCCCCAGGGTTTTACTCTATTATTATCTACATAATAACCTTCAGGGATTTTATCAAGCTCCTGAAAAGCATACTCAACATTGATAACAGTTTTATATTTATTTCCAATAGCTTTTCTGAATTCATTTTCAATTGCATGCCGTATCACAAATACAACTTTTCCAAAACCGGCTCTCGCCGCATCATAAATCGAATAATCAATAATAGATTCGCCACTTGGCCCAATCGGGTCAATTTGTTTTAAACCACCATATCTACTACCAATTCCTGCAGCAAGTACAACTAACGTAGGTTTCATAATTGTTTTCCATTTCATTTTAAATTTAAAAACCTATTTAATAGTAGATTACAATAACACGGTTTTAAGGATTTAAAAATTTGAAATGCATTTAAATATTTGCATATTTATTATGATTATATGTAAACATTAAATAAAAGGAATTTCTTATATGAATATTGTTATTTTAGATGGATATACGACTAATCCTGGAGACTTAAGCTGGAGCAATCTTAATGCTTTAGGAAAATGTACAATATACGATAGGACTAAACCTTCAGATCTAATTGAACGTAGCAAAAATGCTGAAGTTATTATTACAAATAAAGTTGTTTTATCAAAAGAAATTCTACTGCAATTACCTAAGCTTAAATTTATTACTGTTCTTGCAACAGGTTATAATATTGTCGATATAAAAGCTGCAAGCGAATTAAATATATCAGTAGCAAATGTCCCAGAATATTCAACAAAATCAGTAGCTCAAATAACATTTGCCCATATTTTAAACTTCTGCCATCATATAGAAAGCCATAGTTCAACAGTACGCAACGGAGATTGGAGTAATTCAAAAGATTTTTGTTACTGGAATTTTCCTCTGATTGAACTTACAGGTAAAAAACTGGGAGTAATTGGTTTTGGCAAAATCGGAAGAGAAGTATTAAGTATCGCAAAAGCCTTCAATATGAACGTACTTATTAATAATAGAAGTAAAATTTACAATCTTCCTGAAAATGTTGTACAGGTTGATATTGAAACAATATTTAAAGAAAGTGATTATATAACACTTCACTGTCCTCTTACTGAAGGAAATAAGCAGTTTATAAATTCAAAACTAATTAACTTAATGAATCCGACAGCGTATCTTATTAATACCAGTAGAGGAGGTTTGATAAATGAATCAGATTTAGCAGATGCTTTAAATAGTAATAAAATTGCTGGAGCTGGCCTGGATGTATTATCAGAAGAACCACCAGTAAATAGCTCTCCATTAATTGAAGCTAAAAACTGCTATATAACTCCTCATATTGCCTGGGCTACATTTGAAGCCAGAGAAAAATTAATAAAAGTAACAGTCGAAAACGTTAGATGTTTTATAAAAAATAATCCGCAAAATGTAGTAAATTAGCAGTTTTTAAATTTTATTCATCATCATGTAAGACAGGAGTATAAAACTATCTTTCGAGAAATAAATATCAAAGATAATAATTTCTTTGTTTATTTTTTAAGAAGCTCTTCTATAGTTTTTTCGCTGTCGGCAGACATAATTTGTTCAAACAAATTAGTCATTTCACCGCTCATTATACTCGGCAGATCATAAATTGATATTCCAAAACGATGATCTGTTACCCTGTTTTGAGGAAAATTATAAGTTCTGATCCTTTCACTTCTGTCTCCTGTTCCAATTTGAGCTCTTTTAGAATCAGCCTGTTTTGCTGCTTCTTCCTGTTGTTTCACTTCAAGAAGTTTAGCCTTTAAGATTCTTAAAGCAGTAGCTTTATTTCTATGCTGAGATTTTTCCTGTTGAGAAGCCACGCTTACACCTGTAGGCATATGAGTGACTCTAACCGCAGAGTCTGTTGTATTAACGCACTGTCCACCGGGTCCGGAAGATCTGAAATAATCGTATCTTAAATCTTCCTCTCTAACTTCAAGCTCAACATCTTCAGCTTCAGGTAAAACTGACACTGTAATAGTAGATGTATGAATACGTCCTCCTGACTCAGTTGTCGGAATCCGTTGAACTCTGTGAACGCCAAATTCATATTTCATTATCGAATATACATCATCTCCAACAAGTGAAAAAATGACCTCTTTAATTCCTCCGAGAGAACTACCTGAAAAATCAAGAACTTCCTGTTTCCATCCTTTAATTTCAGCAAATCTTGTATAAGCTCTGTATAAATCTCCAGCAAATAAAGCAGCTTCATCTCCGCCGGCAGCAGGTCTGATTTCCACAATAATATCTTTATCATCATTTGGATCAGGAGGCATTAAAAGTATTCTGACCTTGCCTTCAAGTTTATTAATTTCATCTTCTAAATTTTTTATATCAGATGAAATCATTGCCTGCATATCTTCATCTTCTTCACTTTGAACCAAAAGTTTATTTTCTTCCAATTCTTCAACAGCAGAAACCCATCTGTCATAATCTTTCAACAGAGATGTCAGTTTCTGATGCTCTCTTGAAACTTCTTTATACTCATTCTGTTTAGAAAAAATTTCCGGATCAGATAAACGTATTTCAAGTTCTTTGTAATGTATTCTTAAAGAATTAATATGTGATGAAATTTCTGCTGGTGTCATATCTAAAATTAATTTTATAATTTGATCTTAATAGCAAATACGGATTCATAGTGAATCCGCATTTTAAACAATAAATAAGTTGTTTGCTTATTTCATACCGTAACGTTTACGGAATTTTTCTACACGACCTGCAGTGTCAATAAATTTCTGCTGGCCAGTGAAAAATGGATGACAAGCTGAACAGATACCAACTTTAATTTCAGGTACCGTTGATTTAGTTTCCCATACTTTACCACAAGCACAAGTAACTGTAGCTTTGCCATATTTAGGATGTAAATTTTTCTTCATTTTCCTGGTGCTCCGAGTTTATTATTAAATATAAAAATATTAGATTGTGAATTATAAATAAAACAAAAGATATAAAATTTAATTCATTTTTGGGAAAAAACAAGATATTTTGATCAAGCTTGCTGTATATTTTTACATTTTTAACTATCAAATCTGAATTATTGACTTAATAGAGATAAAAACAATGAGAACAAGTTAATTAATTTGTTCTCATTTAAATATTATAAAACAATATTTTATTTTTTTGTTTTATTCCATAAAGCGACGGCTGCTTTATTACCACCGAGCTGATATCCTTCCCAGCATTTAATTTCAATAAATCCTTTTACCTCGAATGATATGTAGTCAAATCGTTTTCTGCCAATAACAAATATAGGTTTATCAGTATCTAGCAGTTTCCCCAATGCCACAATATCTGTTTTATGGTTTGTTCTGTACTTTGGAATTAATTCCCTGCCTAAATAAAAAAACATAGTAGGTTTCCAGAGCCCGAAAGTAACCACCTTGGTTTCATTGGTTAATTTTGGTTTCAGAGCAGTTGTTAATGCCACTTCAGGTCTTTGCAGCATATTTATTACAGATCCTCCAAGCATCCATCCTGCAACACAAAAAATAAAACCGCCTACAGTAACTGCTGCAGCCATTTTTCTTATCTGTTTTTTCTTAAAAAACTTTGTTGAATAAACACCAATTACGCCCGAAATAATAGCTACAAGGATTGGCAAAACAATATAAATAGGCGCAATAAGAGGGAGAGCATATTCACTGCTGTTAGGTTTTATCAAACTCTTTAGAAAAGGCCATATAATTGGTATGACAATAGGCACCAAAATACCGGCCAATACCCAAATAACTACAAGAAAAATAAACAGGAACCAAAATATTTTACTGAACCATTTTCCCATTTCCTTACCTTTGATCAGCCTATGCCAAAAATAAGCAACCATTACTCCAAGAAAAGGTAATGCAGGCAGGATATAATTCGGTTGTTTTGTTGCAGCTATACTAAATACAATCCATACTAAGAGTACAGCCAATGCTGAAAGAAGAACAAATTTATCCAATAGAGAGTCTTCTTCAATTTCGCGTTTTCTGAAAAACTTCTTAATTGCCATAAATAAGCCGACAATTGCAGGCGCTGTAAAAGGAAAAGCTCCAATCAGTATAACTGGTATATAGAAGAAAGGCCCTCCTCCATGCCCTAGAAGCACTTCTGTACCTCTTTTCAAAATCTGGCTTCCAAAAAATTTGTCAATAAAAATATCCCCAAGTCTGTAGTAGGCTAGTCCATACCATGGAAGATTTATGACAATAAGAATAATAATACCTACAATAATTCCACATCTCTTAAAGATTTCCCAGAATCTTCGTCTAAAAAGAGCATAGAAAAATGCTGTTGGTAATATTACCGCAGGGGCAACTGGACCTTTTGTTAAAAAACCCAATCCCATAAATGCCCACGAAATATAATACCATATTTTATCTCGAGGCCTACTACTTTCAGTTCCGACAAAAAAGGCAATTATCGATAAGGTTGTGAACAGAGTCAACTCCATATCTGTTTCAACTATTTTTGCAATCATTGTATAAAGCGGCATGAAAGCTACAGCAGAGACTGTTAAAAGAGTAAAATCCGGATTTTTTGTAATCTTTCCAATAAAATACCCCATAAAAATCAATACAAGTAAAGCACTTAAAGCTCCAGGGAATCTAATAGCAAATGCATTATCTCCAAAAACTTTTTCCGATCCAAGTATTGCCCAGAATACAAGAATAGGTTTTTCCAAATAATATTGACCATTTAATTTTGGAATCACATAATCATGATTTTTCTGCATATAAGCTGTTGTAGAAGCGTACTCTCCTTCATCTCTGTCGGTCAGATAATATGATCCTAATCCGGCAAAATAAAGGACTCCGGCAGCAATAATTATCAGCCATAAAAGTTTCAATTTATTGCGTGGTAGGGAATAGTTAAAATCTATCAATATTATTCTCCTTAAAAATGTTTACATAAGTTATTAATTTTTCATATTTACCGTATTTTTTATACGTGCAATTTGCATACTTCAATAATTAATTTTATCATATTCCCCAAAATAATAAATATTAATACTCATAGCTTTTATTAATAAGTGAAATTATTAAAATTCATAAATTAACTGCTGTTATCGACACACGAGAAAGCACATATCAGTTTTTCAAATGGTTTAGTAATAGCAATCAGGTCATCCTATATTTTATTGCAGGCAGTAACAATTTATTCTATGTTTCTTTTAGCAAAAAGTCCCCACATAGTATTATTAATTTCTACACAGATAATCGTAGAAAATCCTGCATAATACCTCGAGCTTATTTCACCGATAATACCTGATTCACTGATTTCTTCAAAAGGAGCAAGAATATACGATTCAATATTCTTATGTATTTTAAGATCAAGTTCTTCGAGGCAGAGAATTAAATTTTCTGGTTTGATAAAACCTCCCACAATAGCCATTTTAGTTTTGCGGGAACAGGCTTTATTAATTAGGGAAGATACATTTTTGATGTCATATATTATATCTTTAAAGTTAATTTTAAGTATTCTATTCATTCTACATAAACCTTTTGATTCTTACTGAAATTGATTTTATTTAATCTGTTTTCATTGTTCTTAATATCTTCTCCGTCTATAAAACTTAGTGGAGAAAGCTCTATCACAATATCATAATTTCCATCAGCATTTTTAGGTAATTTAATTGCTGTATATTTCTCCAATCGCTTACAATCTTTCTCAACAAGCATTTCTCTGCAGCTATCTACAGAATCTACACCTTTTTTATTTTTTGTTGGTGCAAATTCATCCTCTCTACCAGCTTCAAGAATCATTGTTTTAGAGGCCAAAGGTAAAGAATCAAAAATAAAACTTTCAAGCTTAACAGCATTTACATCTTCAGGGATAACATGTTTGCCAGAAGAATCTATATAACTGACTTTCTTATCAGCTCTATGCCATGGTAAATCTATTACAAGTTTAGCAGTCAGTTTATCGACGAAATCTACACTAATAATATGAATTGCTGGACTACCTGAAATAAAGCATAAATTCCCTTCATTATCTGTTTTTTCTACTAATTCATCAGGCATATCACTATATTCGATTATCACAGTCCTGCCTTCAGCGGCGCAAAAATTACCAAGTTTTTCATAAGGGCCTGTTTTTGCCAGCATAATTGCACTCATTTCAGAAGTGGTAAAAGAATGAAGTCCAATGAAAAGAGGATTTATAATTGAAACTAAAGGATTATCTACCTGGAAATATGAAATATATTCAATTCCTCTTTTTCCCATATCGTCCAGTGCACCAGATTTTTTTAAAGCTAAAAGGCTCCCACCGTGCCCATCAGGGGACAAAGCTATTGAATCCTTTTCGTCCAGCAAAACTTTACCGTTACGATCTATTACGGGCATAGTTCCCTGTTGAAAAAACATTACATTCTTTTTAGATAGATTAAAATAATCATTAGCTTTGAAAAAGTTAACAGTTTCATCATTGTTGAGCTTACTGGTCATAATGTACCAGGGTATTTCTGCATCGTATTTTTCAGAAGCTCTTTTTATTGTCTCTGCAAAATACTGAAAAAGTGTTTTCCCTTTTATCGGTGTAATCGGATAAGTTCCTTTAGGACCATCAAACCCTAACCTTGTACCCTGACCACCAGCGACAGTAAAAGCTGCTATTTTAGATTCTGATACAAGTTTTTTCCCTTTATTTTCTGCTTCGATATAAAGTTTTTTATACTCTTCTGCATCAGGATTCATAGGATAATAATCAGCTGGTTTGAGATCAACAGGTATCTTTGTTTCAGGTTTTTTAATTACATATTCTTTTATCAATTCATCAAGTTGGTCCCAGTTTATATTTCTGATCTGATCTGCCAGTTTATCTTTTTGAGCTGAATTGAGTTGATCCCAAAATAATAAAAGATGTTCCTGATTATGTTTAGACAGAGTTTCATAAAGTTCATTATACATAAGCTAAATCCTCTGATTTAATTAAAAATAGTAGTAAAAAAATAGTTTTCTAATAAGAAAAATTCAAGTATAAACCTAAAAACAGAACTTAACTTAAAGTGTTATATACGTCCTTTGAATAAAAAAATTTAAAACTCTATCAAAAAATTAGAGTTTTAGTATATATTATGAACATTAATGGAAACCTATATTTAATAATTGAAAACCCAGGGGTAATTATAATGAGTGAATATTCTTCTAAACTGGCAGAAGCCGGCCTAAAAATCAAAGCTATTAAATTGAAACCAAACCAGCCCTTCCTGTGGGCATCCGGTTTTCATATGCCTATTTATAACGATAATAGAATGTTTCTATATTATCCTGAATACAGGAAATTAATTGCAAATAGTTTTAAAGACATTATAGAAAAAGAGAATATTGATTTTGATATAGTTGCAGGTACAAGTACTTCTGGAATTCCTCATGGAGCAATACTGGCTGAATTAATGAATAAGCCTTTTATTTACATAAGAGATAAAGCTAAGGGACACGGTCTTAAAAACCAAATTGAAGGAATCGATGATGAGAGCGATCTTGACGGCAAAAAAGTAATCGTTATAGAAGATCTTATCTCAACAGGCGGAAGCTCTGCAAAAGCTGTACAGGCAGTAAGAGATGCTAACGGAATTGTTGACTACTGTATCGCAATTTTCAGTTATGGGCTTGAGAAAGCAATGAATGCATTCGATACTTTAGATGAATCCTGCAATGTAAGATCAATTCTAACTTACGATGTACTTCTCGATACAGCAAAAAGAATTAATTACATAGATGATAGACAACAAGCACTTTTAGCTGAATGGCGTAAAGATCCTTTCGGTTGGGGAGATAAAAACGGTTTCCCAAAAGTTGAGAAGTAATTTTCTCTACTTATTGCTAGCTACTGGCTGATAGCCAGTTACTAAAACCCAGGAACCAATCAGCAAAATGAATATTGAGGTAATATAAATGCAGTTAACAAATAAAGAAAAATTAGCCAGATCTAAAGTTTGCCTTCCACTGGACGGTTTAAACACCATTGAAGAAGTAAAAGAACGTGTAGAAGAATTAAGCCCGGTAGTTGGCTTATTTAAAATAGGCAAAGAATCTTATACAAGATTCGGACCAGAAGTAATTAAATTAATCCATAACTTTGGTTCTGAAGTATTTTTGGATTTAAAATATCACGACATACCTAACACTGTAAAAGGTGCAGCAAATGCTGCTGCCCAATTAGGTGTTTACATGTTCAACGTACATGCATCCGGCGGAAGTGAGATGCTTAAAGCTGCTGTAGTTGGTGTTAATGAAGCAATAAGCAACGACAGCAGTTTAAGAAGACCAAAAATTATTGCAGTAACTATACTCACCAGCATAGATGACGATATATTAAACAATCAGTTAAATATCAAAGTAAGCGTTGCTGAACAAGTACTAAATCTGGCACAACTGACTGAAAGATCCGGTTTAGACGGAATCGTTTGTTCAGCTGCAGATTTATATGCAATAAAAGATAAACTGCCTGAAAATTTCCTTTATGTTACACCTGGAATAAAAGGACCAAATACTCAGGCTGGAAAAGATCAAAAAAGAGTTTTTACTCCCGGTAATGCATTGAGAGATGGTTCTTCAATATTAGTTATAGGCAGAGCAATTACAGGTCAGCCAACTAAAGAAGCAAGAATTGAAGCTGGACTTTCTGTCATAAAAGATATGTGCACAGCTCTTTAAAGTTGCTCTTTAACTATTAGCTTTTATATGCGTTAGAATATGTAAATTCTGTTAAGGAATTATGAGTGAAAAGTTTCAGAAATTCAAATATGGAGCAATGGTATTGAAATACTCACAAGAATATACTCCCTATATCAATATCTACCTCCATTTGAGATTGAAACACAATTAATATTAGCTTACTAAATAATAAGCAGATAAAATGCATAATTGAACTATTACACGAAGGTCAAAAACAAATAAATTCTTTAATTACTAAAATTAAAAAGCTAAAGGCTAACAGCTAAAATAAAAATATGAATGAAAGTAAAATGAACAGCTCCTATGGATTGGGCTTCATAATAATTGCCGCCATATGCTGGGGCTTTTCAGCTGTAGTACTAATACCTAGATTATACAACCTCCCGGTTGTGTTTGTAGTTTTCTTACAACATGCAATTCCTTTGGCTTTACTGACTCCATTCTTTTTTAAAGAATATAAAGTTTTTTTTAAATTACCGAATAAAGATATTTTTATACTTTGCATGATTGCTCTGTTTTCAGGAGTAATCGGAACTTTAGCAATAGTAAAAGCTCTTTTCCTTGTCCATTTCCACAATCTTTCTGTAGTAGTTTTAATTCAGAAAGTACAACCGATATTTGCGATTATTCTTGCAGCTATATTTTTAAAAGAATGTATTACGAAGAAATTCATTTTCTGGAGTATATTTGTTTTCTTTGGGATCTATCTAATAACATTTGGATTTAATCACCCAAGTATAGTTCTAAATGAGTCAAATTTTTACGCATATATGCTTTCAATTCTTTCGGCTTTATCTTTTGCATTGAATACTGTCTTAGGAAAACATCTTACAAAAACTGTCTCCTATACGACCATTACGTTTAGTAGATTTTTTCTAGGCACTATATTCAGCGCAGTTTTCTGCCTGGTTTCAGGACAATTATTCCATTTTGACCTAATAACTATGAATAACTTTTTAATACTTTTAGCCATTTTCGTAGCTGGAGGCCCTATATCTATGCTCCTCTATTACTACGGGTTAAAATACGTAAAAGCTTCAACGGCTGCAATTGGAGAAATGGCACTCCCATTCAGTGTAATTATCTTAGATTATACTATAAATCATAACTCATTAGACTTAATACAGTGGTGTGGCGCTACCATTATTATTATCGGGATATTTATAATTTCTCAGATAAAAACGACCAAAAAACAAAACAATCCTCAACTTAAGCAAAACACCAATTAATATTTTCGATATTTTTTAACAAAATAAATTATCATTATTTTATTCATACATATATAGTTTAATATTAAGTACTTCAAATTTGGGACAATCATCTGGGGAAGATTAAATACTATGTGTACAAAAGAAATAATAATTGACGGAATGACTGTGCGGGAAAAAATTGGTCAACTCATTATGATGGATTTTAGAAATTGGGGTAAAGACCATAATGGAAAATATATTCCTTTTACTAAAATGAATTCAAATGTCTCAGAAATTATAAATAAATATAATTTAGGAGGTATAGCTTTATTTAAAGAAAATACTGCAACACCTGAACAAATTGTAAAACTCGTCACCGATATTAAGGAATCTTCTAACATAAATCTTTTACTGGGAATTGATCAGGAAGGTGGAATTGTAACACGCCTACAAACCGGCACAGATATGCCCGGCAATATGTCCCTCGGCGCATCAGATACTCCAGAAATAACCAGGAACGTTGCAAAAGCAATAGGAGATGAATTAAATTCCCTGGGCATTAATTTGAACTTTGCACCTACTATTGATGTAAATTCTAATCCGAAAAATCCAATTATAGGAGTCAGATCATTCAGCAGTTCTCCAAAAATAGTAAGTAAGCATGGAATTGCATATATTGATGGCCTTAAAAATGCTTCTGTATTATCCTGCATTAAGCACTTTCCTGGACATGGTAATACTGCTATAGATACTCATATAGGCCTAGCTATTGTTGACTATTCAATAAATGAACTGGAAGAAATTGATTTAAAACCTTTCAGGGATGCTATAAATGCTGGTGCTGATACGATTATGATCGCACATGTTATTGTTCCTGCCCTGGATGATTCAAAACGTCTTTCAAAAAAAGATAATAAAACAATTGGAAACCCCGCAACACTATCACATAAAATCATTACTAAGCTTCTTAAATTTAAATTAGGTTTTAAGGGATTAATAATAACTGATGCCCTTGATATGAATGCAATAAGCGACAACTTTGGCGTCGAGGATGCTGCGGTAAAAACAATTATGGCAGGATCTGATATGGCTGTTATGCCTGTAAGAGTATGGGGCAAGGAAGATATATACAAACTTGAAAAACTGTTTTTTACTTTAGAAAAATTATACAACAATAATCTAGCCTTCAAATCAAGAGTTGATGAATCTGTAAATAAAATAATTTCTCTCAAAATTAATAAAAATATAATCAACTGTCATAATTCAAAATCTGATTTGCTGAATAAAATTATTCTTGCACAGGAAATTGTTGGATGCCAAAACCACAAAAAGATTGAATCTGATGCCGCATCCAAAGGTATTACTCTAATTAAAAATCAAGAAAAACTTCTGCCTTATAGTTTAATTGATAACACTAAAATATTAATATTGGATGATAATCAGACAAGAATTGATTTATTGTCCGATTCAATTAAAAAAATATCTGAACTGTTTTCTACAAATTCTAATATTACAGTCAAGAAAATTAATCCTTCAGATTCTGCACAATCTAACAGCTTAATAAATTTAATTGATGAAGCAGATCTGATTTTATTAGTTACTTATAATGTGAATTCTGAGAAAAAACTTTACAACACTGTTGTATCTTACTGCAATAATAAAGAGAGAAAAATTGTAACAATATCTGCACGTAATCCATATGATATTGCTTATTTGCCTGAGAGCAATACAAACATCGCAATTTACGGAGCAGTAGGATTTGATCAGACAAATGCTATACAGGCTGCACTGGATGTAAACATTAAAACTGTAGTAAAAATGATTTTTATGAATCCTAACGATGGTACAGTTTTATTAAAACCAAAAGGAAAACTACCTGTAGATATAATTAATTATAATACAAATGAAATAATTTATAAAATTGGTCATGGATTAACTTATTAAAAATTGCTAATTAGAAATTTTTCAAAGGGGAAAAAGTTTAATAAAAAATAGGGAGAGATTACTTGAATGGGACTTAAAAGTAAAAAAACAAAATTAAGAAAAGATGTATGGTTTTGGGTACCTTCAACTTTTTTTATGGAAGGTTTAATAGGCACAGTAATTCTCTACATGGCCGCGATTATGTACAAAAATCTTGGCCTATCAAATACACAAATTACAGTTATTACAGGTATGTTGTTATTGCCATATGGATTGAGACCGCTCTGGGCCGCTTTTGTAGATCTATTCATGACAAAACGTTGGTGGATTTATTTTATGGAAATCTTAATTGCCGCCTGTTGCGTAGCACTAATATTTGCGCTTCAAACACCATTCTTTATCACAGCAACTATAGCTATATTCTGGGCTTATGCATTTATCGGCACTTCTCATGACATGGCATGTGATGGAAATTATATTGTCCAATTAGTACCTCATGAACAGTCACTTTATCTTGGTGTACAAGGTGCTTCGTATCAAGTTGGCAAAATACTTGTACAGGGAGTTTTGATCATGATAGCAGGCTATCTATTTGAGGAAATTGGAAATTATCATACTGTCTGGGCCATAGTAATAGGCATTGCGGGAGCAATAATACTAACCGTGGCCATATATCACAGATTTGTCCTTCCCAAAAATGAAAAACTGAGAAATGTGAGAACGTTGAAAAGTGCTTACCAGGAGTTCCTGCGGGTATTCATTGAGTTTATTAAAATTAAACGTTTATGGATAGGTATTCTGTTTCTTCTTCTTTATAAACTTGGCGAAACTCTAGCCAATAAAATCATGCCTCTTTTCCTTTTAAGTTCTGCCCATACAGGAGGATTAGGCTTAACTGACCAATTTACTGGTTTTTCATATGGTGTAGTAGCACCAATTGCTTTACTGCTTGCTGGACTTCTAGGAGGTTATGCTATTTACAAAAAAGGTTTAAAATTCTGGCTTTGGTGGATGGTGATTATAATGAATCTTCCTCATTTACTATACGTAATTCTTGCGATGTATCAGCCAACCAATCATTTATTTATCCTGTCATGTATAACTATTGAACAGTTCTGCTTTGCTTTCGGTTATTCAGCTTATGCTTTCTATTTAATGTATCTTGTAAGAGACAGCCGTTTTAAAACTGCACACTATGCTTTTTTCTCAGGCATTATGATGCTCGCATTAATGGGACCTGGAATGATAAGTGGATGGCTTGAAACACTATTGGGGTATGAACACTTTTTCTGGTTAGTACTGGCAATGGTAATTCCGACAATTATTGTTGTTGCATTCCTAAAAATCGATAAAAGTTTTGGTATTCGAAAAGCAAATTCATAAATTATCCTGTAAATTAATTGACTTACTGAAACATACTTCCCCAATCAATGATATAATAAAAGAGTTAGATCTTCTAATTCTTTTATTTTTTTATAACAGGAGAATCTTATGGATAGAATGATGATAATTTGTTCAATTGTTATTATCATTAGTGCTTATTCAGCAAAACTCTCAAAACGTTTTAATATTCCTCTTTTAATCATTTTTATCTTCATCGGAATGTTATTAGGCTCTGACGGCATTGGTCATATATATTTTAATGATCCTAGCTTTGCATATTTAATTGCCTCATTAGCACTTTGTTTCATTCTTTTTTACGGCGGTTTTCAAACAAAAGTACAGGATGTAAAGCCAATAATTAAAGAAGGAGTTGCTCTTTCTGTCCTTGGAGTAATTTTGAATGCAGTAATTTTTGCTTTCCCCATTTATTATTTGACTAAATTAAATCTGCTCGAATCTTTTCTAGCATCTTCAGCTGTAGCCTCAACTGATGCCGCCGCTGTGTTTTCTCTTTTAGAATTCGGCAAAATTAAATTAAAATACAAACTGAGAAATGTTCTTGAATTTGAATCAGGAAGCAATGATCCGATTGCATATGTAATGGTTCTTATGTTTATTTCTATAATAAATGACGGTGGACAAAGTAACTCCACGCTTCACTATATAATATTTTTTATAAGGCAAATGTTAATAGGTGCGGCAATGGGATTTTTTCTAGGATATATTTCTAAATTTATCCTGGAAAGACTAAGATTAAAAATAGAAGAACTTTATTCAATACTAATTATAGGAATTTTGTTTTTTACTTTCTCCGCAACAAATTTACTGTACGGAAATGGTTTTCTAGCCATATATATCCTAGGAATTATGCTCCGTTCCAAAAAGTTTTTATATAAAAACAGCACCATAAAATTCTTTTCAGTTATATCCTGGTTAATGCAAATTGCTCTGTTTATATGTTTAGGACTTCTTGTCTTTCCAAGTGAGCTTATTGACTTCGCATATTACGGAATCCCTCTCGCTCTAATACTTGTCTTCATAGTCAGACCAATATGTGTATTTTCTACTCTTGCTATTTTTGGAAAGAAATATAATACTAAAAGTAAGCTTTATCTTTCATGGGGTGGTTTAAAAGGTGCAGTACCAATTGTATTTGCTATTTTTACCATGGTTGCAAATGTTCCAAAATCAAACACAATTTTCAACTTGATATTCTTTATAGTTCTGGTCTCGGTTTTAATACAAGGTGCAACTTTAAGCTTAGGCGCAAAACTTCTTGGGCTTAATGAAGAAAAATCCGATTTAATAAAAGAAAAATCCGATACAGAAGAACTGGAATATTTTGAAGATCAGATGCTTGAATTAAATATTACAGAACATTCATATTTTGCAGGAAAACAAATTTCTCAAATAAATTTTCCAGAAGAAGCTTTAGTTACTCTGATCAAACGAAATAACTCGTATGTACATCCAAAAGGAAAAACAGAAATACTTGTTAATGATCAGCTTGTAATAATGTGTAGAAATAAAATTGACTTTTTCAATTATATTGAAGAACTTCAAAGTGAATAATTAAAAATAACCCAAATACATAAAATGAAATTAATTATTAATATCAATAAATATTATAAGCAAGCACTATTTTTTATATTTATTTTTTCTCCCTTTTTATTACATGCGGAAAAAATAAATATAACAAACAAGGAACTAAATATTATTGGTAATAAAATTTTTTACAATGAATGCGCAGGTAAAGATTCGAATTTAACTCATTGGAACAAAGGAGAATATTTTGCATCTTTGGGAATAGGACACTTTATTTGGTATACAGCATACAATAAAGGTCCATTTGATGAATCTTTCCCTCAATTTCTTAATTTTTTAGAGAAAAATAAAATTAATATGCCGAAATGGCTGCAGCCTAATCAGCCCTGTCCTTGGAAAAGCAGAAAAGATTTTTATAAAAACTATAATTCACCTAAAATGGTTTATTTAAGAAACTTTCTTATAAATTCAAAATCTTTGCAGATAAAGTTCATTGCCAACAGATTAATATCAGCTCTACCCAAGATGTTAAACGAAGCTAAACCTGAGCAAAGAAGAAACATATATAAACAATTTAATAGAATGCTAAAATCACCAATGGGACTTTACCCTTTAATTGATTATGTCAATTTTAAAGGTGAAGGCATCTCAAAACCTGAAAGATATAATGGAGAAGGATGGGGATTATTACAGGTTTTAGAGCATATGAAAGGCACTGAAACAGGTATTCCTGCATTAAAAGAGTTTGCTAAATCAGCTGACTTTGTATTAACCCGCAGAGTTAAAAACTCTCCAAATAAAACATATGAAGAAAAATGGCTACCCGGTTGGAGAAATAGAATAAAAACTTATTACGAATAAAACCCAGCTAAAATCACCTAAAACCTGCGTACTATCAAAATACTTCTATTTTCTAAAATTGCTATCTGATATCGTATTTTTTCAAAAAAATACACATATAAAATTGTAATCCATTAGATTATTCAATATTATTCATTTTTTTTTTGGATTTTTTATTATTTTATGTTAATTTAAAATTGCTTTGCTTTTAGTTTACTGTTGATATATTTAGAAATTTTTAATAGGTAAAATATATCCAAATAAAGAATTAAAATAAATTACTCTTGGAGGACACACAACATGGGTAAAAAAGTTACAATTACTGGTAATACAGCCGCTTCTCACGTAGCATATGCTTTTAGTGAAGTTGCAGCAATCTATCCAATAACACCATCATCAGACATGGGCGAAATGGCTGATGCATGGGCAAGTCAAGGACTTAAAAATATTTTCGGAACAAAAGTTGAAGTCGTTGAAATGCAGTCAGAAGCCGGCGCAGCAGGTTCTGTTCACGGTGCTTTGAGTGCCGGTTCATTAACTACTACTTTTACTGCTTCTCAAGGCCTACTGTTAATGATTCCTAATATGTACAAAATTGCTGGCGAAATGCTTCCTACAGTATTCCACGTTTCAGCTAGATCATTAGCATGTCAGTCACTTTCTATTTTCGGTGACCATTCAGATGTTATGAGCTGCAGAAATACAGGTTTTGCAATGATTGGCGCAGGATCTATACAGGAAGAAATGGACCTTGCTGTTATAAGTCATCTTTCAACTTTAAAATCAGAAGTTCCTTTCCTTTCTTTCTTTGATGGATTCCGTACATCACATGAAATACAGAAAGTAGAAGAAATCAGCTATGAAACAATCAACGAATTAGTTGACCACGAATGTGTAAGAAAATTCCGTGACAGAGCAATGCGCCCTGAAAAACCGGTTGTGAAAGTTGCTGCTCAGAATCCTGATGTATATTTTCAGGGTCGTGAAACAGTTAATAAATACTATGATGCAGTTCCAGGAATTGTTCAGGGATATATGGATAAACTGGCAGCTAAAATCGGCCGCCAATATCATCTTTTTGATTATGTAGGTGCTGCTGACGCAGAAAAAGTTATCGTTGCAATAGGTTCAGGATGTGACACTATTGATGAAACAGTTGAATACCTGACAGCCAAAGGCGAAAAAGTCGGTGCCATTAAAGTTAGACTTTACAGACCTTTCTCTGTAAAAGCTTTCATTGATGCTATTCCTTCGACAGCAAAAACAGTTATTGCCCTTGACAGAACTAAAGAACCAGGTGCAATCGGCGAACCTTTATATATGGATATTGCCCTTGCCCTCGCTAATACAGATACTAAAGTTATCGGCGGCCGTTACGGATTATCAAGTAAAGAATTTACACCTTCTATGGTTAAAGCTGTATTTGATCACGCTGACGGTGCATGCACACATAACTTTACAGTTGGTATCACTGATGATGTAAGTAATCTTTCACTGGAAGTTAAAGAAACTATCAATACTGAATCAGAAGATGTAATTGGATGTATGTTCTGGGGATTAGGTTCTGACGGAACAGTTGGTGCTAATAAAAACTCTATCAAAATTATCGGTGACAATACTGATATGAATGCTCAGGGTTACTTTGTTTATGATTCAAAGAAATCTTACGGTATCACAGTTTCTCACCTGCGTTTTGGAAAAAGCACAATTAGAAGCCCTTATCTTGTAACACATCCTAATTTTGTTGCCTGTCATAATTCTGCTTACATCGGTCGTTATGATATGCTTAAAGGAATCAAAGAAGGCGGTATTTTCCTGCTTAATTCAGAAATTGCTAATTCAGAAGTCTTTAATCACTTAACACGTGATATGCAGGAAACAATCATCAAAAAGAAAATTAAATTCTATAATATTGATGCTCTTAAAATATCTGAAGCTGCAGGTTTAGGCGCAAGAATAAATACTGTTATGCAGAGTGCATTCTTTAAAATTTCAGGAATTCTTCCAGAAACTGAAGCAATTGAGTTAATTAAAAAATCTATTAAGAAAACATATAGCAGACTTGGCGAAGATATTGTTAACATGAACTGTTCATGTGTTGATAAAGCCTCAGAAGCTCTAGCTCAAATTGAAGTTCCTGCTGAAATCACAAAATCATATAAAGCTCCTCAACTCATATCTGATGATGCTCCAGATTTTGCTAAAGAAGTTATCAAACCTACACTTCATCTAAAAGGCGATGACATCCCTGTTTCAAAAATGAGTTATGACGGTAAAGTTCCAACAGCTACTGCAAAACTTGAAAAACGCTGTATAGCTCCGCGTGTTCCGAACTGGGTTGCTGAAAACTGTATTCAATGTAATCAATGTGTTAATTCTTGTCCGCATTCTGCAGCAAGAGCAAAACAAATTGATCCAGCGCTACTTAAAGATGCTCCTGAAACATTCAATACTCTAACTTCAAAAACTAAGAATGATAAAAATCTTGCATACAGACTTCAAATATATTCTGATGACTGTACAGGATGTGGTGTATGCGTAGAAACATGCCCTGTCAAAGATAAAGCATTGGTATTTTCAACACTTGAAAAAGAACATGAAAATGGCTCAATAGCTAATTTTACATTCTTCGATAATCTTCCTGAAAATGTATTAGACGGTGCTCCAGAATCATCACTTAAAGGTGCTATGTTCAAACAACCTCTATTCGAATTCTCAGGAGCTTGTGCAGGTTGTGGAGAAACTCCATATGTTAGAATTATGTCTCAACTGTTCGGAGAACGTATAATCGCTGCTAATGCTACTGGTTGCTCTTCTATTTACGGTGGAACATTCCCAACAGTTCCTTACTGTCAGACAGAAGATGGTCGTGGACCAACTTGGGCAAACTCACTGTTTGAAGACAATGCTGAATATGCTTTCGGTATGCGTCTTGCAGTCGACAGCAACAGAGCTCAGTTGAAAATGAATGTTGAGAAAATAATTAACACTGACTCAGACTGCTGTCAAGATATTAAAGATGTTCTAGCTAAAGCTATAGAACAGTGGACAAATGTTGATTCAGTTGCTAATGATGCTCAGAATGCTGTAAAAGCTATACTTCCAAAAGCTATCGAACAAAGCAAATCTTGCTGCCCACAGAATACTGAAACTCTTGTAAAAATACAGGAACTTCAGGATTATTTTGTAGACAAGAGTATTTGGAGTATTGGTGGTGACGGTTGGGCCAATGATATTGGTTTCGGCGGCTTAGACCACGTATTTGCTTCAGGTAAAAATGTTAATCTGCTTGTTCTTGATACTGAAGTATACTCAAATACTGGTGGACAGGCTTCAAAAGCTACTCCAATTGCTGCAGTTGCTAAATTTGCTAATGCCGGCATGCGTAAACCTAAAAAGAACTTAGGTTTCATGTGTATGACATATGGTGATGTATATGTGGCATCTATTTCTCTTGGAGCAAATCGTATCCAAACTCTGAAAGCTTTCCAGGAAGCTGAAGCTCATAAAGGCCCATCAATTATCATAGCTTACTCACCATGTATTGCTCATGGTATTAACATGATGAAAACACAGACAGAACAGAAAAGAGCTGTTGAATGCGGTTACTGGCCTTTATACAGATATAACCCAAGTCTTGAAAAACCTTTTATCTGGGAAACTAAAGATCCTAAAGGTAATTTCCAAGAATTCATTAGAAGTGAACGTCGTTACACAGCTTTACAGAAAACTGCTCCACAAGAAGCAGAAAGACTATTCAAAGAAGCTGAAGAAAATGCTCTCAAACATTTTGAGTTCTTCAAGAAAATGGGAGAAATTATGTAATTACATAATTTATTCATTTGCTTAAATTCTAGCCCTCTGAATTCAGGAGGGCTTTTTTTTATAAATAAACTCATTTCATAAAAGTGTAAAAAATGGGATAAAAAATATACAAATTTCATTTTTCTATAATATACTGAGTTATCATAATTAAATTTCATTTAAGGGTAATTATTTATGAAAAGTTTTAAATTCGCACCTTTTGTTTTATGCATCTTAACATCAATTTTTATTATTTCCGGTTGTGCCACATCCAAGGTAGAAAAAAAAGAAATAGTTAAACCCAAAATCCCACCAACCCCAAATGTCCAAAATTGTAAAAATTATATTGATGCGGGAAAAATGATGCTCCCGAGTCTCCTCAAAGGATTAGAAACAAATAATTATGCTATATTTTCCAGAGATTTTACTCCTGAAGCAAAAAAATTTTTTGATGAAGAAAAATTCATTCAGGCGGATAAGGCTCTAAATGAAAAACTTGGTAAATTTAAAGATAAAGAGTATTTCGGTGAATACACAAAAGGTAAATTTCATATCCTTCTATGGAAAGCTCACTATAAAAAGACAAAAGATGATATTATTCTGCAAATGTATATAAGGAAAATAAACGGTACTTATAAAATTGCAGCATTCTTACCAAAATAATAATATTTAAATAATAGAGTCGGACAGCTTTGTCCGGCTACCTAGTTAATCAAATTTAACCTTTATTCTCATCTATAATTTCCTTAAATTCAGAAATATTCGTTAAGAACAACTCAACAAGTTCAGAGTCAAACTGAACACCTTTATTTTCTTTGAAATAAGATACTATTTTTTCTATTTTCCAGGCTTTTTTATAAAGTCTTTCAGTATATAAAGCATCAAAAACATCAAGTATCGATACAATTCGTGCAGAAATAGGAATATCTTTTCCTTTTATCTGCATAGGATATCCTTTCCCGTCCCAACGTTCATGGTGTCCCAGTGCAATTTCATGAGCAATATTTAATAATCTTATTTTGCTGCCTCCCAAAATACTTGCTCCAATTACACAATGTTCTTTCATTGTTTCGTATTCTTCAGTTATAAATTTACCAGGTTTCAATAAGATATTGTCCGGGATACCAATTTTCCCAATATCATGCATTGTACTGGCAAGTCCATACATTTCACTTATGTCTGCTGGCATTCCCAGCTTATTAGCAAAAAGTGTTGTCATTTCCATAATTCTTTTGATATGATTCCCTGTTCCTGAATCCCTTTTATCTGAAGATATTGCAAGCCTAAAAATCATTTCTTCATGAGATTTTTTTATTTCTTCTGTTCTTTTTTCAACCAGTTGTTCAAGATTTTGATTATTAGTATTAATTTGATTAAACAAAGAATCAAATTCTCTTGTCAGCATACCTATTTCATCATTATGCTTAGTACTGGAAATATTATTCATTTTGTGCTTCTTTTTCAAAAAAATAATATATTCTATCAGATTTGATAATGGACGTATTACCATTTTTCTAAGTATTAACAGGACAATTAAAAGTAGTACCAGAGTTACAAGACAAATAAACAATTGCGCATAATTTAGAATTTTTAAACTACTGCTGAATATACCGCGCTGAATATTTGCGTGCAGCAGAACATAATTCCCATTATTTAAACATGGGATATATATATTGCTTGATAAAATGTCGTTGCCTGATTCCTTAAAAAAAGGTTTATTAGATTCTTCTTTTACCTTAATGACTTTTTTAAAAGAAATATTCAGAGACACTCTATTGCTGATTTTCTGTATCAGATCGTTATTGAATTTTCTAATCATAAAAATTGTTCCTCTTGAAGTGCCTATACTAGAAGTTTTCAATATAGGACTGCAAGCTATTATATATATACCTCTATCAGTGGATATCAGTCCTGATACAGGCTTCTTTCCAACAATCAGATCTTTAAAATTAATACCGAAAGTCTCATAAACGTTACTAAGATTTTTGTAATCACTTTTTCTTTTATTATATTTTCCAGCCCACATTAATGACTTGTCAGAACTATAGAACAAAATTGCATAAAGATTGTTATTTTTAAAAGTAGTTAAGTTAAGATTGGATTTAATAAACTCTTCATTATTGTTATTGATAAAAGCAAATGTATCATCCCATTTACTCCAATTTTTTGTTAAGAGAGCTAAATGTTCTTCTTCATTTTTTATTGCATCCATGCATCTTTGAAGGCTTTTGGTCGCTTCTGACTTTTCAATTTTCAGAGTAGCAGGGACTATTAAGTAGAATTGTATAAATAGGCTTATAATTATAAAAATTATTATAACCACACTAAAAATTATAAAAAATTTATTCCTTAACTTCATATATTTTTACGAATTTAGATGTTGAAGAGCCAATCTTATAATATTTTCACTGTTCAATTCTGTTTCACTTAGCTCGCTACTTATTTTTTTAATAATTTTTCTGGCAGTTTCCTGTTTAAACCCCAATTGAACTAATGCCAGCATGGCAGCTTCTGCCTGTTTTGTCAGAGATTTGGAAACAGTTTGCTCTCCATAAGCAGCTTCAGGAGAAATAGTATGTATCTTATCTTTTAATTCTATAACCAACCTCTCGGCAGATTTTTTCCCTAAACCATTAATTTTACTTATGGTTTTAATATCGACGTTTACTATTGCTTCACACAAAGATCTCACATTAGAACTGCTTAATATTTTCAAAGCCAGCTTGGGACCTATTCCTGTAACTGTAGTTAAAAGTTTGAATAATTCTTTCTCCTCTAATGTGACAAATCCATATAAAATAATTGCATCTTCTCTAACATAATGGAATATATTTAGAGTTACTTTTTCACTTTCTTTAGGCAGAAGATCATACGTACTTAAAGGAATCACAATTTCATATCCAATTCCATTAACATCAACAATAACATCAGCCAGACTGACAGTATCAACAATTCCTGTAATTTTAGCTATCATATTATACCTGTTCTATATCATTATAACCTGTTATATATGGTTCAATATACATTATTGTATTTACTACAGTTAGTGGAATTTTCATTCTTTTGCCTAAAATATATAATATTATTATAACCCTTAGTCACAATACGTCCATAATTTCCTAAAATTGTTGCAATAATCCACATAAATTTATTTATGAAATATAAATCCTTGTTCAATAATGAACGAGTGTTCAATATCGAACAGTTTGTTTCTAATCAGTTAACTAATAATAAATTAGCCAATTTAAGCATCAGGTTCAAAAAATAAACTTCATTACATTTCCCTGTTTATGGCATAATTAATGCTACTAGCAACATTGTATTTAACTCTTTGGTTAATAACAAATATTATCAATAAACAAATAAGGAAGGGAAGATGTTATGAAATCAGCTCAACTCTTGACCGTTTTTAAAATGAAATGTAAGATAAAGTACATTTTAATTTTATTTCTTTCCATAATATTCAATACAATTATTGCATCAGCAGCAATAGCTGAAGATGTAAAACTTGAAACAAAGATTACAGGAGGAAACTGGTGGGGGAACCTAATAATTGATGTAACAAATCAGGGATCTCAGCCTATTGACGGCTGGAAACTTGAATTTGACTTTCCGTATGATGTTGGCACACCAGGCACTGCTGTAAAAGAATCAAGTGACGGAAATCATCATGTTTTCGTTAATGGAAATTGGAATAGCGCAAAAATTATAGATCCTGGTAATACTTTGACTTTAAGTTTTGGCTTTAGTCCGAATGGTAAAGATATAACAACGTTACCTCTTCCTACTTCTGTAAAATTTAACGGCCAGGGGCCTGAACCGTCAAATAAAACGCCAATAGTCAATTTCATCAAACCTTCCGATAATCAAACTTTTACACAAAAAACTTTATTTCCTATAGATATAGAAATAAATGCTACTGATGAAGACGGTACAATTTCATCAGCATCTATTCAGGTAGAGGGACAAACATACAATGGTGATAAAGCATCATGGACTCCATCTTCTTTCGGTACTTATACTATAAATGCAGAAGCTATTGATAACGATGGAGCAAAAGGTACAAGTTCCATTACAGTTACAATTAAAGAAAAAGACCAGGAACCAAAACCTCCGGTTGCAACTAATGATACTGCATCAACAAATATCGATACACCTGTTACTATAGATGTATTATCAAATGACAGTGACCCACAAAACGAAACAATCATACTAAAATCTTTAACAACTCCACAAAATGGTACTGCTGTAATAGAAAGTGGAAAAATTAAATATACACCTACTAAAGGATATAAAGGTACTGATACCTTTAATTATACAATAGCAAATACTTCAGGATTAACCGCTGTTGGGCTCATAACTGTTAATGTAAAAGAAAAAGCAGTATTTAATAAAGTTAATGCTACATACTGGTGTGCCTGGGGAGGAAATCAATCTTATCCTACTAATGGAAAAATAATTGAATCACAAGGCATTGAAATGGATAAAATTGATCCATCATACAATGTCATAATTACAGCTTTTATAGTAACTAAAGACGGTAATTTTGAATTAGCTCTTGGTGACCTAAGTGATAATACTGATTCAGCCTTTTCAAAAACAAAAGTAAAAGAGTATATTTCAAAGACAAAAGCTCAAGGTAGAAAAGTATTAGTTTCTCTAGGAGGAGCTGAATTTGATCTAGTAATGCAATCAACAGCAGATGCAGCTAAATTCAAAACTCAGGTTTCAGCATTAATTGATGAATATGGATTTGAAGGGCTGGATATTGACATTGAAGCTTCATTAATTAACAGAGGTCAAATTAATACTGACATATTCGGTGATGCAATAAAAGAGATTGTAGATAATTATAGAAATAAAGGAATGGATTTTTGGCTAACAGCAGCTCCTGAATGGCCTTATATAATACCTTATACTTACGGACCTGATCACCAAATTCCAAATAGTTTTTATATAGATTTAATTAATAAAATCAACTTAGATAATTTTTCCTATATCTGGCCTCAAACTTATAATCAGGGTTCAGCAAATGGGGTAACAGACTCCAATGGTAATAAAGTTACACCAGGTAATGGGATGGATAAATTTATTGCAGCGATAGCATGGGGTGCAACCACAACTGAAGGTTATAATGCAAATGGAAATAAAGGAGTGTTCATACCTAAAGAAAAATTTGCTTTAGGTATCCCGGCTACAGATGGGGCTTCAGGTGGAAACGGATTATATACAGTAACTTCAACTGAAATTAAGAATGCATGGAATCAAATGATTTCAGAAAATGCAGAAATAGCCGGTTTCATGAACTGGAGTGTAGACTGGGATGCTTTAGAAATCAAAAACGGAGAACTTTCTGCAGGTTATACACATTATCCATGGGAAACAGGAAAAACTGTTGCTGAAGTTTTAGAACTTGATAATCCTGATCCTAACACAGCACCTGAAATAAACATAACTTCTCCAAAAAACAATGATGTTATCACACAAAAAACACTTTCTCCAATAACTATATCAATTACAGCAACTGATCAGGATGGTTCTATTACAAGTACATCGATTGACGTTGATAGCCAGAGTTATGATACAGCTACTGCAAACTGGACTCCTTCTAAATTTGGAGATTTCACAATTATTGCAACAGCCACAGACGATAAAGGAAAATCTTCCCAAACATCAATTAATGTTACAGTGAAAGAAGATAAACCTAACGTAAATCCTGTTGTAAATTTTAAGACACCTAAAGATGGTGATGTAATTATTCAGGAAACATTATCTTATGTTAACATTCAAATTACTGCAACTGATGAAGACGGTACAATTTCATCATCAAATATAATTGTAGATAATCAAACTTTTAATGGAACCAATGCCAACTGGGTTCCTACTAAGTTTGGCATATTTATAATTAAAGCATCAGCTACTGATGATAAAGGTGCAACGATAGAAAAAGAGATAAGTATAGAAATTCAAGAAAAACCGTCTGATCCAATCATTATAAATGATGATACTGCTACAGTGACTCAAGGAAATTTAATAGTAATTGATGCTCTAGCTAACGATACAGGAAATAACTTACTCATCACAAATATTGGTACTCCTGCACTTGGAACTGCAGTTATAAAAGATAATAAAGTAGAATATACAGCTAGCTCTAATAGCACTGGAACAGATACATTTACCTATACTATCAATAATACAGAACAAGGAAATATAACTGTAACAGTTAATCAAATTCCTGATGTAAATGAAAAACCGACTGTTACTATTACATCTCATCAAAATGGTGCTGTAATCGAACAGGAAACTTTATCTCCTATTAACATTGTTATTGAAGCAATCGACAATGATGGAACAATTGTCTCTAGAAAAATAACAGTTGATGAACAGACATTTAATCAGGGAACAGCTAATTGGACTCCATCAAAATTTGCAACTCATACTATTAATGCAGAAGCGACTGATAATGAAGGAGCAATTGGTACTGCTACAATTATTATTACGATAAAGAAAAAAGATATTCAACCTACAGGCGATAAAGAAATTATAGCATATTTTACGCAATGGGATGCATGGAAAGCTCAGGCAAATGGATTTCCTGCTCAGGGTACATGTAATCAGCTCAATGTTGATTACTCTAAATATACTATGCTAAACTTTTCATTCTTCGGAGTAGCCAAAGACGGTTCATTGCACAGTGGTGACCTGAGAAATAAATCAATATATCAACCTGGAACTGTTCAGGAACCTGGAGAACTGCTATATGGAGATATTTACAGCAGTTTTGACTATTATCTTCTTTATGGAGAACTTGCCCCAATATGGGAATTTAATGCAGCTGCTACTGAAGCTGGATACGTATCAGATCCAATGGGCTGGTATAACACAAAAACCGGTTTAAGAGGAAAAATGCCTATTCCTCTTAAAAAAGAAAACGGAGCAAAAGGATTAATAGAACTTTGTCAGGAAAATAATGTAAAACTAATGGCTTCAATTGGTGGCTGGAGTATGTGCAGACATTTCCCTGAAATGGCAAAAGATCCTGTGAAACGTCAGAAATTTATTGATGATTGTAAGAGATTGATAAATATGGGTTTTGCTGGTATCGATATTGACTGGGAATACCCAGGACCATTTGCTGGAATGAACTTCACAGGTTCGAATGAAGATTATACAAACTTCACTACCCTGATGAAAGAAATCAGAGAGGCTATAGGTCCTGACAAGACTTTAACTGCGGCATTCAGTTGTGCACCAAATAAGCTTGCTGGTTTCGAGTGGAGCAAATTAGACAATTATATGAACTTTTATAATATAATGTCATATGATATTAACGGTGGCTGGTCTGACAATGCTGGTCATAATTCACCATTGTATGCTGACCAGGGAGAACTATCCTGGGATAATACATATAAATATCTTACAGAAACTGCAGGAGTTAAACCTGAAAAAATTAATATGGGTGTTGCGTTTTATGGAAGAGGAGTCATCACTTCAGGAACTGGGCAGCTAGGAGCTCCGACAATAAAACAGTCTAAATTTTTACAGCCTGACGGTCAAATAACTACAGCTGCAGATTATGACAACTGGGAAATAAATGTCTGGGACGGAACACCAAACTACGACTTTATAATGAAAAACACAACTGAATGGACTTATCATTGGGATGATAAAGCAAAAGTTCCATATAAGACAAATGGAAAATATTTCCTCAGTTATGATAATGTTGAATCTGTCGAACTAAAAGCTAACTATGTAAATGACAAGAATCTTGGTGGAGTTATTATCTGGCAGGTTTTCGGTGACTGGGATGTTGGTCCGATAGAACAAACATATGGCAATAAACTCCCATACACATCTGATATTAAAACTCCTTTAGTTGATGCTTTAAACAGAGTATTTAATAATGATGATAATAAAGCTCCAACTGTAGTAATAACTTCTCCCGAAGCGAATGAAATTATAACTCAAACAACATTATCTCCAATAAGTATCACAATGACAGCAACTGACTCTGATGGAGAAATAGTATCTACTTCAATAGAAGTTGACGATCAGAGTTTTAATGCATTAACAGCTAACTGGACTCCTTCTAAATTTGGTGATTTTACAATTATAGCTAAAGCAACAGACAACGAAGGTAGATTAGCAGAAACTTCAATTAATATTACTGTAAAAGACGGTAATACAAATAGTAACCCTGTTGTTAATTTTACTAGCCCTGCTGACGGTGATGTAATTATTCAGAAAACGCTATCTCCAGTTACAATTCAAATCACTGCAACTGATGAAGATGGAACTATTACTTCATCTAACATCACTGTAGAGGATAAAATTTATGATGGAACTAGTATAAACTGGACTCCTTCACAGTTTGGCATATTTACACTTAAAGCTACTGCAACTGATGATAAAGGTGCTGCTGTTGAAAAAGAAATAAGCATTGAAATTAAAGAAAAAGCAAATGATCCAATAGTTGTTAATAATGATGCTGCAACTGTAGATCAGGGAGAAACAGTAACCATTAATGCTCTTTCAAATGATACTGGAAGCAACCTACAAATTACAGCTATCGGTAATCCATCCATAGGTACAGCTGTTATTCAAAATAATAAAGTAGTTTACTCCGCTAATGCTAACAATTATGGAACTGATACTTTTACCTATACCGTAAATGATATCGAGCAAGGAATAATTACTGTAACAGTTAATAAAAATGGCGGCAACACAGGAGATGTTGCAATAGTTGTTACTCCAGGAAACCTTTCACCATGGTGGAATACATTCCGGATAACTGTTACCAATAATGGCTCTGAAACAATAGATGGCTGGAAGCTTGAATTTGATTCTCAATATGCAATCAATACTCCAGGAAATACAATAAAAGAATCACAAAATGGCGAACATTTTACTTATATTAACCAAACATGGGAAGGTGCCAAAGTAGTTAATGCAGGAAGCTCAATCACTTTTGATTTCGGTTTCAGCACAAATGGTACAACTCCAAATCCAAACACTTTAGTAAGAAATGTTACTTTTAATGGCCAAGGTGGAGGAAATGATGATAATGTAGTTCCTACAGTAGCATTCACAGCTCCTTCAGATGGAGATGTAATCAAACAAAGCACACTTTCATCAATAAATATTGCGATTTCTGCAACCGATGAAGATGGAACAATCGCATCATCAACCATAAAAGTTGATAACCAAACTTTTAATTCCGACAGTGCAGACTGGACTCCTTCAGCTTTTGGCACATATGCAATAACAGGAACAGCTATTGATAATGAAGGTGCTACAACGACTGAAACTATCAGCATAACAATTGAAGAAGATGGCGGAAGTAACGGATCTGCGCCTGATGTAAGTATTACAACTCCTTATAATGGAGCTACGATAGAACAGGAAACTCTTGCTCAGGTAAACATTATAGTCGAAGTTTCTGATGCAGATGGAGACCTAGACTCTGTTACTATCACTGTAGACGGTCAAACATTTAATGTTCAAAATGTAAACTGGACACCAACAAAATTCGGTAGCCACACTATTAATGTTACGGCTAAAGATTTAGCAGGAAATTCAGCTTCTGTTTTCAGCACAGTTCTTATAAAACTGAAAGGTGACGATTCATCAGCTTCTGTAAGAGGATGGCCTAATTATATTGCAATGGGGGCAGTCACAAGAACTATAGAGAGCCATCATGAAGGAAGGCCAGTTGATGCTGTATTCAAATATGCAGGTGACGGCGGCAATGGTGATAGAGGTACTATAAAATACCCAATATATACACATAATACTGCAAAAATGTGTGAATCTTTAACAGGTAAATACGGAATGAGAGTAAGACCAGTGATGGTAGTTTATACTGCTGAAATGAGTGGTGGTACGAACTTTGAAGATTTACATATTTATGATAATCTTACAAAACATTTCATTAATTTGATGAACACCACAAAAATCATGCAGTCTTATAAAACTGCAGAAAACCCTTATCCAGGTTCTATTGTTCTAAATGCTGACCTTCTTGGAATGGTACAACAGCAAAATTTATGGACTGCAATTGATGCAACACCTATAAAAGTACAGGAAGCATTATACAAAGCACATCATTTTGTTAATGACAAGTTTGAATATAATGGTGAACAATTAACAACAATGGAAATATTTGCAAAAATGCGCATAGGTAAATGGTCTGATTGGGATGTTAAAGTGCCATGGGAAGAGCATGTTACTACTAATATATATCCAATATTGTCTGAAGAACCTGTACCATCAATACCGCAATTCAATAATGACTTTAAAGGCTGGATCCAGGCTACTAACTGGGTAATTAAAACTTACAGCCCTGATGTTACTTTTGGATGGCAGGAAAATATTTGGTCTGGTAATTCGGCAAACTGGGTACATAACAATTATTCAGAAACTGACATCCAGCAATTAGTAGCAGGTCCAACAAGTACACTTTGGAATAATCTTGAAGTGTATACAGGAAAATATAAACCTGATTTCGTTGCCTTTGATAAATATGAGAGAGACTCTATTGGAGAAGTAGGAATTGGGTATTTCTTTAACGCCAGAGACTGGGACAACTATTTGACTTATGCAAGGCTAATAAGTAGAGATCTTGGAAACGTTCCGGTAATGCTATGGCAAATACCAGGAGGCCATTTACAAATAGAAGGTGGTATCGATACTAGAGAAAATCATGCTGCAACTGCACCAAATTATTTCTTTGGAGATACTAAATTGCAACCTGATTTAAGCAATGTAAAATCATATATTACAAGCATTGCACTTCCAGGCATTTATAACAGTGCTGCTGCAACAACAGGTAAATATCTACTGGAAAATGGCTATAACTGGTCAACTAACAATATGGACAAAGCAAAAGACAGTAATGTTTTCTCAATATTGTGGGGTGGTGGCGACACTACAAGTGTAGGAAAATATCCATCTGACGATGGTGGATGGTTATCCAACAAAGTAAATGAATATTACAATAATCCAACAGTTTTAGTTGAATAGCTAAAATAATATATTATCAAAATAGCCTCACCTTTTGGTGGGGCTGTTTTTTTTACTATTAAATTGAACAAATATAAATATTAAAAGCTGTTAATATTTATATTTGAGTTTATTATAAAAATAATTTGAATTTTTATATAGGATGTACAATAAATAATGGGAAAAATGCTTGGTATATTAGGCGGCATGGGGCCACTTGCAACTGCTGATCTATTTAAAAAAATTATAATTATGACAAAAGCTGATTCAGATCAGGATCATATTCATATTATTATTGACAGTAATTGTGAAATACCAGATAGAACACAGTTTATAAAAACAGGCCTAAATTCTCCACTTAATCAAATGCTTAACTCTGCCAAAAGGCTTGAATCAAACAAAGTAGACTGCATTATTATGCCATGTCATACTGCACATTATTTTTATGATGAAATTGCATCTCAGATAAATATACCATTTATTGATATGATAGAAGTTACGGCTGAATATATATCAAAAAATTATAAAGAAGTTAAGCAGATAGGCTTGCTTGCGACAGAGGGTATTTATATTTCAGGAATATATAAAAAAATATTTAATAAATTCAATATTAAAATAATAGAGCCTGATATTATATATAGAAAATATATAACAAATGCAATCTATTCCATGAAAAAAGGCTGTTTGCTTGATAAAAAAGAAATATATAAAACAATCAACCATTTAAAGGAAATGGGAACTGAACATTTTGTACTGGGCTGCACTGAACTGCCAATAGTCTTTAAAAAATCGAATATAAATGAAAAATGTCTGGATCCGACAGCTATACTTGCTCAAAGTACTTTAAAATTTTTCAACAAGAGATTAAACAGCTCTATAGATTTATATTTATAAAACAAACATATAATATCAGTCAAATTTTAAATTATTTAGACTTTTAATATGTATATGTTCTATCCTGAAAAAGTGGTTTTTAATAATCAAAAGTGATATAATTTAAGATATTTTCTGTTTATCAAATAGCATATTGTTTTTTATTATATGATAAAAATAAAGAAAAAAAGAAGGGTTAAGTTAGTTTCAGCTTATATTATCGGTATATCCATAATATTAATATTTCTAATATTTTTATTAAGCTTAATTTCTACAAATTCTTTGATTTCATTAGGTCACTACGCAGAGAGAACAAATAAAAAAAATATAAAAGAAGAAACATATACATTAATTCTAGAAAACACTGAAGTACTCGGAAACAATATTAATTCAATATTCTCCGATACTCAAAACCTGGCCTCAATTTTATCAAAATTGACTATTTATTATATGAATAAACCTAATGCGTTAACACAAATATCAATCCCCTTTCCTAAAAGCCTAAACATTGAGAAGATTAACAATTATGATGTTTGCATAAATAGAAATACAAACACACTTTTCTGCTACTGGGATAATAATAATATTCCTAAAGAAAAAGAACATATTGCAAAATCTTCTACATATAATATGAAATTAATTGGGCTAATTGAAAAACTATACCCAATGTATCAATCAGTATGGGTAAATAATTTAAGAAAAGGATTTTTCATAAAATCACCTATTTCAACAAAAACGTTAAAAGACACTTCTAAATCCCTTTATTATATATATTTCAAAAAATTATTAAAAACAGCAGAAGCTGAACTTAAAAATAAATCTAAGAATAAAGCAATATGGACGCACCCTATTTCTGAAAAATTAAATAAAGATATAAGAATTGGTGTTCAGTATCCCATTTACTCCACTGATAATGCACTACTTGGATTTTCAGGCATTGATATCAACCTCGATCTTCTGTTAAAATCAATACTATCTTCTGACTTAACATTTCACCGCAGAAAAACAATTAAATTATGGGATCCTTTCTTGCTTATGAAAGATTCAACAATTGTTACTTTCCCAACATCTCTTTATAAGGAATTCGGCCTTGCTGATAATTTCAAAAAGAATTATATAAGATATAATTATGATACAAAACTTACAGATTCAAATAGAAATCTTGTTCTAAATTTATTCAAAAAATTTAAACGCTTAGATAAAGGCATTATTGAAATTAAGATTAACAATAAAAAATATCTTATTGCTTTCTCCAGACTGCCTGTTAATAATTGGATTTTTGGTTTCATAATACATTCTGACAAACTTTATGAAACCATAGCTGCGACAAATTTAAAAACAGAAAATATTATTCGTAAACAAATCACAAGTTTTATAGGTATTTCTGTTTTATTCTTTTTTGGAGCAATAGTAATTTCTGTTCTATTTTTTAAACGATTAGTATCATCTCCTTTGATTGAATTAAAAAATGTTATAAAAAAAATTGGAAAAGGTGTTTTCGACTGTGAGTTCAAAGCAAGAGGAATAATTGAACTTGTTGATTTATCCAGAGGCATTAAAGTTCTAGGAAGAGAGCTTACTGAATTTACTAATAATATTAAAGATGAAGCACAGGAAAGACAGGCTGTTGAAACAGAGTTAAATATTGCAGCCAAAATTCAGAGAAATATCCTACCTAAAATTAGTGCAAAATTTTTGAGAAAGGAAATTGAATTAGATGCTAAATTAATTCCTTCTAAAATTGTTTCAGGAGACTTCTATGATTTTTTCTATATTAATAAAGATAAACTTGTACTGATATTAGCAGATGTTTCGGGAAAAGGTATTTCTTCTGCATTTTTTATGAACATTTCAAAAGCAATGATAAAAAGTATTGCTCTTAAAGATAGATTTCATGACCCTGCAAGAATACTTGACAAAGTTAACAGAGAAATATCCAAAGATAATGAAGCATGTATGTTCCTTACTATATATCTGGCATTTTACGATTTAAAAACAGGTGTTTTTACATTCTCAAATGCAGGGCATCATGAGATAATAAAAACTGATTTGAATGGAAACATCTCTTATTTTGGCTTGCTTGGTGATCCTGCCTTATGCATAAACCCCACTATAAACTATAAAGTAGGTCAAATAACTTTAAACAAGGGGGATACTATCGTTCTATATACAGATGGTATTTCTGAGGCTGTTAATCCCCAAAACGAAGAATTTGGAGAAGAAAAAATAGCAGATATTATCAGTATTAACTGCAAAGAATCCCCAAAAACTCTAAATACTGAAATATTAAGAGATATTATAAAATTCGAGCAGGGAGCAAGATTTGATGATATAACTCTGCTTACTTTAAATAGAAAAAAATAAACTATGTCCACAAATACTGTCAAGCAAAATATAATCAAATTTTACTGTTCAATAAAAGATATAAAGAAAGATACTATTTTACATAGTAAAGACGGCTCTGATCTGGATAAAATCTATTTCAAAATGATGAATCTTATTCCTTCAAATTATCCAAATTCTAAGCTTGATTTATTATTACAGGACCAGAAAATTATTGAGGCACTAAGAATAATTGATGCATATTATACCACCTACAGTATCAGAAAAGAGTTTGAACTTGCTCATTTTATAATCAAATCTGATAATCCGTGGAAAACACTCAAGAATTATAAATACTACTCTAATTATGTAAAATTAATAGGAGCAGAATTTAAAGGAGCCAGATTAAATAAAGGGGATAATGCTTTATTTTTAGGAAGTGGCCCCTGCCCACTGACTCCAATACTTTTAAACTTTTTGTATGGTATAAACTGTACAGGAGTCGATCAGGATGATGATGTTGTCAAAATTTCTTTAGAATTGCTCAATTCATTAGAACTCAATAAAAATATTAAAATATTAAATGGAAATCACTATAACTCGTCTTTTTTTGATAATTGGGACATTATCATGGTTGGAGAGTCAGTAAGACCTAAAAATGAATGTTTTGAGCACCTCTCAAAAATTTTAAAACCTGGAATTGTTGTTTCCCACAGAATAAATGAAAAAGGATTCAAAAGAATTCTTGAAACGCCTTTTTTCCATTTACCTCAAAATTTTCAATTACTGTCAAAAATTTATCCTGGTTTACCCGTATATAACACTGCCATATTTTATAAAATAACCTAAGTAATATGCTCGGACATTATAGCCCGAGCATAGAATAGGAAAATATCTGTTTATTTAGTAATTTTTATATAACAATGAGTATCATTTATTTCAACTAACTCTTTTTCGGAATCTGAAGAGTATTCCACTAGTTCATTTGTAAGTGTTTCTGTTTTTATATAATCTGCAAAATTTATAAGAGCCTTCTTATATTTATCCTGTACAGAAAAACTTATTTTTATTCTATCAGCAACTTCAAGATCCATTTCTCTTCTCATGTTCTGTATTTTGCTGACAAATTCTCTGGCAAAACCTTCTTCTTCCAATGCTTTATCGATATTTGTATCAAGAGCAACTGTTATATCATTTTCTGTAGCAACTGTCAAACCTTCCTTTTCTTTTCTGAATATCATTACATCATCTCTGCCAATATCCAAACTCTGTCCGGAAGCTAGATTTAAAGTAATTGATTTTCCATCAAAGATATCAGAAATTTGCTCAGCTGTAAATTGTGAAATCATACCTGCGACTTCTTTCATATCTCTACCGATACGAGGGCCTAATGTCTTAAAGTTTGCTTTACTGCTTCTAACAACCAATTCTTCTTCATTATCTTTGAATTCTACAGATTTAACATTCAATTCTTCCATGATAATGTTAGAAGTTTCGTGTAATAACTGCTGAATTTTTTTATCAGGAGTTATTATAACAACTTTACTTAGAGGCTGCCTAACTTTGAGTTCTCTCTTAATCCTTAAGTAACGTCCTAATGAAACAGCCCTCATTGTATGATCCATCTGTTCTTCTAAATTAATATCTCTTAATGATTCATCAACTTCAGGATAATCACAAAGATGGACAGATTCAGGCATTTCATCAGTTTTTAAATTCTGATATATCTCATCAGTTATAAAGGGGATAAAAGGACATGCTGTTTTAACAAATGTAACCAAAACATAATGAAGTGTCTGATAAGCTTCGTTTTTATCCTGATCATTCTGACTTTTCCAGAATCTTCTTCTACTTCTTCTAATGTACCAGTTAGTCAGATCCTGTATAAATGATTCAAACCTATTAGCAGCTTTCTGAAGACGATAATCATCCATGCTGTGTCTAATTTCTTCAACCATATCGCAAAGAGAAGAAAGTACCCATTTATCCAATGGATTAGAAAGATTTTTAGGTGCTTTAACTTCACCCTTTGCAGGTTCCCAGTTATCAACTCTGGCATATGTTGTAAAGAAACTGTATGAGTTCCATATAGGCAGAATAACATATCTTAGTTTTTCTTTTACCCCTTCTTCTGTAAACTTAAGATCATCACCTCTAACTACAGGTGATCCCAGCATAAATAAGCGTAATGCATCTGCGCCATATTTATTTATAATTGACATGGGATCAGGATAATTTTTTTTGCGTTTAGACATTTTCTGTCCATCATCAGCAAGAATTAATCCATTAACAACAACATTTTTAAAAGCAGGTTTATCAAATAATGCAGCACCAAGCACAACTAATGTATAAAACCATCCTCTAGTTTGATCTAAACCTTCAGCAATAAAATCAGCAGGATAATTTTTATCAAACCACTCTCTGTTTTCAAACGGGTAATGCTTCTGAGCATAAGGCATAGATCCGCTTTCAAACCAGCAGTCAAGTACCTCAGGCACTCTTTTCATAACACCATTACCTGAAGGTGATTTAATTTCCAAATCATCTACAAAGTGCTTATGTATATCATCTATTTTTTCACCTGTAAGTTTTTCCAGTTCTTCAACAGAACCGACAGCAATGGATTCACCTGTCGCTTTATTCCGCCAGATAGGCATTGGGCATCCCCAGTAACGGTTACGGCTAATAGCCCAGTCTCTTGCATTTTCCAGCCATTTTCCAAAACGGCCATCTTTAATATGTTCAGGTACCCATGAAATCTGACTGTTGGCATTTAACATTTTTTCTTTGATTTTATCTATGCGAACAAACCAGGTTGACACTGCTCTGTAAATCAAAGGTGAATCATCTCTCCAGCAATGTGGATAACTATGTTTGATTGTTCCGCGATGAACCAGTTTTCCTTCAATTTTCAATTGCTTGATTATATCTTTATCACAATCTTTAACATATCTTCCATGGTAATCTGTAACACTCGAAAGGAATTTACATTCAGCGTCAATAGGACAAACTTCAGGGACACCATGTTTTTTGCCTGTTGCAGAGTCATCTTCGCCAAATCCTGGTGCAGTATGAACAACTCCAGTTCCATCACCTGCGTTTACATAATCTGCAGTTACAATTCTAAAGGCTCCTTCTTCTTTTAGATCTTCAAAATAAGGAAAAAGTGGTTCATACTTTCTATCAAACAGATCTTCGCCTTTAAATCTTGCAATAATTTTAACGTCATCTAAATCTTTATAATAAGCACTCAGCCTAGACTCTGCAAGAATATATAAAGAATCACCATCAGCTATTTTTACATAATCAATATCTGCTCCAACAGCAAGAGCTAAATTTGAAGGTAGTGTCCATGGAGTCGTAGTCCATGCCAGATAATAACAATTCTCTTCATTCAGAGCCTTAAATCTCACTGTTATAGCAGGATCATTAACTTCTGAATAGCCCTGATTAGCTTCGAAATTTGATAAAGGAGTTGAACATCTTGGACAATAAGGAAGTATTTTATAACCTTCATAAACCAATCCTTGATCCCATAACTGTTTAAAAACCCACCAAATAGATTCCATATAATTTTTATCCATAGTTTTATAACCACGGCTAAAATCGACCCAGCGTCCCATCCTACCGACAACGCGTTCCCATTCCTTTGTATATCTTAAAACAATTCCTCTGCAGGATTCATTAAACTTACCTATTCCATAATCTTCAATATCTTTTTTACCTGAAAGGTTCAGCTCCTTTTCCATTTCATATTCTACGGGTAATCCATGACAGTCCCAGCCGAAAACTCTATCTACATATTTTCCTCTCATTGTCTGATATCTTGGAATTACATCTTTAATAGTACCGGCAAGTAAATGACCGTAATGAGGTAAACCTGTTGCAAAAGGAGGTCCGTCATAAAAAACAAACTCTTCACATTCTTTACGGCTTTCTACTGATTTTTGAAATATTTTATTCTCCTGCCAATTTTTCAGAACACCTTCTTCGAGTTCCGCAAAATTAGCCTTACTTTTTACAGGTTTAAACATTTTTAAATTATCCTCAATATACTGAAACAGAAACATTGTTTATTTTATAATAATCATAAGCTTATAAATTTAATTGTTTTTTTTAATGTTTCAATACAAAAATTAATTAAGGAGATAAGCTAATGCTGTTATTACATGTTTTAGTAAAGTAAATATGCTTATTTATAAGCATAATTGGAAAAGGATGTAAAATTTAAATAAATGATCAGAACTAATTTGCACTGAATCTGAGCTTTATTTTTTCATCAACTTTAATAAGGTCATCTGTTATCACTGAAGCAGTTAAAATTAAATTATTTTTGCAGTTAATGTTTATTGCTGCAATATATCTGTTATTATTTATATGAATTTCGCCTCTGTATTTTCCTATTGGAGGCAATAAACCATGCTCAAGTTGACATTCCACTATTTTAGTATTGTCAATATATTTATTGGCAATACTTAAAACATGTCCGTCCATAAAATATTTTGTCCCAAGCATTTTTTCAGCTAAAGAAAAATTCCCCTGTCCAAGAGCTTTCCTTATTGATGTACTGGATACAATCTGATGCCCAAGATACACTTCATCTACAGGAATAAAATCAAAATCACATTCTGATGAAACCTGTTTTAAAAATTCCCTGTTACCCAATCCATTAGCTCCAAACTTCCATTTACTTCCAACACATATCCCTTTTAAATTTAAATTCTTGCTATATGTAAGATACTTTATGAAATCAAATGGAGACAAAGATGAGAATTCCTTTGAAAACAGAATCGTTATTATTGCTTTAATTCCTAACCCATATAGTATTTCTGCTTTAGCATCAGCAGATCTAAGAAAAGAAATATCTGTTTCATGAAGCAAAACCTGTCTTGGGTGAGGGGAAAAAGTAATCAGAACAGGAGTTGAATTTAGTTTCTCAGACATTTTTATAAGGTTCTTTATAAGCTTTCTATGCCCTAAATGAATTCCATCAAAAACACCAATTGCAGCAACAAAGTCTATTATATTATACTGTTTTAATTTTGATATATGATCTAATTTTAATATATTTTCCAATTCCATAAATTTAAAAAGCCTTTTAAAAAGGCTTATGTGATTTTAATTAATATTTTATCATTAACAATTATTTCTAAACTCTTTCTATATTAGCACCTAAATTCTGAAAATCTCTTATGAAATTTGGATATGTGACAGAAATTTCTTTGGCATTTTCAATTATTGTTTCACCTTCCAAGGCCATTCCGGCAACAGCTAATGCCATAATTATTCTATGATCGCCATGCCCATTTACTTTTGCTGCATGTAAATTGGATTTTCTAATTAGCAATCCATCCTCTAACTCTTCAATATTACCCCCCATTTTTTTAAGCTCCTGAGCCATTGCTGCAATACGGTCAGTTTCTTTTATTCTTGCATGAGGAGCATTACTCAGTATTGTTTTACCTCTTGCGAAACATCCTGCAACAGACATAATAGGCAATGCATCAGGAATACTATTCATATCAAGATCAATGTCCCCAAGAAGACCATATTTCTTATATACATTGACTACTGAACGTGATTTTGTTATCTTCATCCCCATTTTTTCCATATAGGAAAAAACCTTTTTATCACCTTGCTTATCTGTAAAATCAAGATTTTTTATTTTTATGTTACTATCAGTAACAGCAGCAGCAACAAGGGGAAAAGCTGCACTTGAAAAATCTGCAGGAATTACCTTATTAAAAGCTCTGTATTTCTGCCCACCTTTTACAGTAAAGGTTGAATAATCAGGATCATTATCATATTCAATTCCTAAAAATTTCAACCAATCTAAAGTTACATCTAAATAAGGTTTCTCATTGAGGTTAATAACATATATTTTAGTATCGCTTTTTGCTAAAGGAGCTCCGTATAAAAGAGCTGAAACAAATTGAGATGATTTCCCCTCTACAATTGTTTCACCTCCGAGGATAGGACCTTTTATAGAAATAGGACATTTCCCGCCTTCAGCAGCTGTAATTTTTGCCCCTAATTTCTGTAATGCTGAAACCAATGTTCCCATTGGTCTTCCACGAAGCGAACTGTCACCATCAAAACATATTTTCAATGATGAAGTAGCAGCAACTCCGGTCATAAGCCTTAGTGTCGTACCCGAATTACCGAGGTCAATAATTGCATCTCCGCAATTAGTTAAATTTCCTCCAGTACCTGTAATTTTCCATATGAGCATATCATTCTCATAAGAATCTACAAATTCTGCTCCTAGTTTTCTTGCTGCATATAGACATGATTCTGTGTCATCAGAAACTAAAGGGTTTTTGATTGTAGATTCACCTTTTGCCATCAAAGCAGCAATTATTCCCCTAATCGTGTGAGATTTAGATCCTGGAATTTGGATTTCGCCATTCAACTTTGATTTTGTAACTTTAATTTTCATAATTAGCTCTTCTTATATCTATATACTTAATTTTGGTGCGTGTCTATGATACTCTTGGATACTGCAAACGTCTAAGCGTTCAATGTTTTTTAACGCTTTAAAACCTTCAATAGCAGCTGCCAATCCTGTAAACGTAGTCATTAAAGGGATACCGTCAGCTACAGCTTCTGAACGCAATACGATTTCGTGAACTTTATGAGAAGGCCCTGTTGAAGGAATGTTAACTATCCAGTGGAGATTATTTTCTTTAATAAGATCTATGGTATCTGGATGCCCTTCTCCCAATGAAAAAACAGGTATGGTTTTTATTCCTCTATCATATAAATAAGTCGTAGTATCAAGTGTTGTGTAAATCTTAAAACCCAAGTTAATTAAATCTTCTACTAAAGAGATAACTTCTCTATCATTTTTTATATCACCAGGGCATATACTGAAAAGAATTTTCTCTTTTGATAAAGATGGAGGATTATTTTGGCAGGCTAAGAGGGTTTTTAAATATGAAATACCCGAGCTGAAATCTATCCCCATCACTTCTCCAGTAGATTTCATTTCAGGACTCAAAACAACATCAACTCCCTGAAATTTATTAAATGGAAAAACTGCCTCTTTTGTCGAAACATGTTTAGGTATATATTCTTCTGTATATCCTATCTCATCAAGCTTCTTACCAGCCATCACAAGAGATGCTATTTTTGCTATAGGAACTCCTATTGATTTACTAACAAAAGGAACAGTTCTTGATGCTCTGGGATTTACTTCAAGCACATAAACGGTTTTATCTTTAATTGCGTATTGGATATTCATCAGCCCGCAAACATTAAGTGCATTGGATAGAGCGTAGGTATGAGATCTAATTGTCTTGAGTACATCATCAGAAAGAGTCATGCTTGGTATCATACATGCAGAGTCTCCTGAGTGTATACCTGCCAGCTCAATATGTTCCATTATTCCGCCAATAACAGATTTTTCTCCATCTGATAAACAATCAACATCAACCTCCACTGCCCCGTCAAGATATTGATCAATTAACACCGGACGATCTTCAGACACCTCAATCGTCTCCTGCATATATTTTCTTAAATATTTTTCCTTGTACACAATCATCATTGACCTTCCCCCTAGCACATAAGAAGGTCTAACTAAAACAGGATAACCAATTTTTTCAGCAACTTTAACAGCATCATCTTCATTATAAGCAATACCATTTTCAGGCTGTTTAATATTAAGTTCATTAATTAATAGTTGAAATTCATTTCTATTTTCAGCTGCATCAATATTATCCGGTGTTGTTCCTATAATTTTAACACCGTTTATTTCCAGCTCTTTAGCCAAATTAAGAGGTGTTTGTCCGCCAAACTGAACAATAACTCCGTCACATTGCTCTTTGTCATAAATGTTAAGAACATCCTCAAGAGTTAAAGGCTCAAAATAAAGTTTATCACTAGTATCATAATCTGTGGAAACGGTTTCTGGATTACTGTTGACCATTATAGTTTCAAAACCTGCTTTTTTTAAAGCAAAACTTGCATGAACACAGCAGTAATCAAACTCAATCCCTTGCCCAATTCTATTTGGCCCTCCTCCTAAAATCATAATTTTCTTTTTATCGTTGCGCTTACATTCATCTAATTCTCCATAAGATGAATAATAATAGGGAGTGTATGCCTCAAATTCTCCCGCGCATGTATCCACTAGATTATAGCATGGAATAACACCTAATAATTTTCTTTTCTCTCTAACTTCAATTTCACTTGTATTCAGTAGAAAGGCAATTTGTCTGTCTGAATATCCAAATTCTTTAATTTGAATAAAAAGAGGCCTGTCATTAGATAGTTCATCTAATGTTTTTTTTGACATAATTTCATTTTCAAATGCAGAAAGTTCGTGCATATGGCGTAAAAACCAAATATCTATATTTGTCAATTCATGAACTTTATTTATGCTCCATCCACGTTTAAAAGCTTCTCTGATATAGAAAAATCTAAACGCGTTTGGCCGTATTAATTCTGCTTCCACATGATCATCTGAACTTGAGTTATATTCACTGTCTTTTCCATCAGCTCCAAAACCATATCTACCAATTTCAAGAGAACGCAAAGCTTTTTGCAAAGACATCTTAAAAGTTTTGCCAATACTCATTGTTTCTCCTACAGACTTCATCTGAGTCGTCAAAGTAGAGTCAGCTGTTGGAAATTTTTCAAAAGCAAAACGCGGTATTTTTGTAACTACATAATCTATACTTGGTTCAAAACAGACTGGAGTTTCACGTGTTATATCATTATTCAGTTCATCAAGAGTATAACCAACAGCCAGTTTAGCAGCAATTTTAGCAATAGGAAAACCAGTTGCTTTTGAAGCTAACGCACTTGATCTTGAAACACGCGGGTTCATCTCTATAACAATCATTTTTCCATTATCTGGGTTCAATGCCCATTGTACATTTGACCCACCAGTTTCGACTCCTATCGCTCTCATCACATCTAATGAAGCATCCCGCATTTTCTGATATTCTCTGTCTGTAAGTGTCTGAGACGGAGCAACTGTAATGCTGTCTCCGGTATGCACACCCATAGGATCAACATTTTCAATAGTACAAACAATTACAGCATTGTCTTTTCTATCTCTCATTACCTCAAGTTCGAATTCTTTCCATCCAAGTAAGGATTCTTCAATGAGTACCTCATTATTAGGGCTTGCATCTATACCTTTGGTAACAATATATTTAAACTCCTCTAAGTTATAAGCAATACCGCCACCGGTTCCACCTAAAGTAAAACCAGGACGAATTATTAAAGGAAATTTTCCAATTTCATCAGCAATTTTGTAAGCTTGATCCAACGTATAAGCTGAAGCACTTTGCGGAACATTCAGACCTATTTGTTTCATTGTTTTTTTAAAAAGGTCTCTATCTTCAGCTTTGCGAATGACTTCGGCTTTTGCGCCTAGCATTTCTATCCTATAGTAATCCAAAATTCCTGAATCATATAATTCCAGCGAAAGATTTAAAGCTGTCTGCCCACCGAGAGTTGGCAGTATCGCATCAGGTCTCTCTCTTCTAATTATTTCATGGAGAATGTCTTTTCTTAAAGGTTCAATATAAGTTCTGTCAGCAAATTCAGGATCCGTCATAATAGTTGCAGGATTACTATTCACCAAGACAATTTCATAACCTTCTTCTTTTAAAGCTTTACAAGCCTGCACACCTGAATAATCAAACTCACAAGCCTGTCCAATTACTATTGGCCCAGATCCTATAAGCATTATTTTTTTTATATCTTCTCTCTTTGGCATTGCTTTCCTTAAAATATAAATTTATGGATCTAAATACTCTGATTACTTACTCATTAATTCCTTAAAATGATTAAAAAGATAGGAGGGATCGTGTGGCCCAGGCGCTGCCTCAGGATGGTATTGAACTCCAAATACAGGTTCTGTTTTGTGTTTTACTCCTTCAACTGTATTATCATTTAAATTAATGTGAGTAACATCTAATTTTGTGTTACCAATTGAACTAATATCTATAGCATAATTATGATTTTGAGAAGTTATCTCAACTTTTCCTGACATTAAATTTTTTACTGGATGATTGCAGCCATGGTGTCCAAATTTCAATCTATAAGTTGATGCTCCACAGGCTAATGATAGTAATTGATGCCCAAGACATATTCCCATAACAGGGACTTTACCAATAATTTCTTTTACAGAATTTACTGCATATTGAACAGCAGCTGGATCTGCTGGACCATTTGACAAAAAAATCCCATCAGGTTTATAAGTTAATATTTCTTTTATATCTGTATGTGCAGGTACTACTTTTACATTAATTCCGTGTAGACGGAGGTTTCTTAAAATATTCCATTTAATACCGAAATCATATGCTATTACATTAAAATTTGCTTCAGGAAGAGATTCACATACTCCCCATGAGTTTGATAAATTCAGATCATTCCAATTATATATATTTTCACACGTAACCTTTGAAGCATAATCCTGATTATCAAGTCCAATCCAATTTTTAGCATTTTCAATACATTGTTCATCTTTTATATACTCTCCAGAACAATGAATAAACGCTTTCAATGTACCTTCTTTTCTTAATTTATCAGTTAAAGCCCTTGTATCGATTCCTGCTATTCCAGGTATATCATTTTTAAATAAAAATTTATTTAAACTTAATTCAGATCTCCAGTTACTGGGCATATTAATATTATTTACTATTAGCCCTCTTAGGAACATACCCCTTGATTCAAAATCAGATTGATTAATACCTGTATTACCGATTTCAGGATAAGTCATTGTCACAATTTGACCTGCATAGGAAGGATCAGTAATTATTTCCTGATATCCAGTTAAACCAGTATTAAAAACAACTTCCCCAAGCTTATCAACTTCTGCTCCAATAGAATAACCTCTGAAGACAGATCCGTCTTCAAAAGCCAATACTGCATTTTTTTCTCTTTTTAATTTCCAGTTATAATTACAATCCATTAATTATTCCCAATATAATAAAATTAATTATTTTTATATTTTGAAGCAGCATCAATAAATTTTTTAAAGAGCGGATGCGCCTTTAGCGGTGTTGATTGAAATTCTGGATGAAATTGACATGCTACAAACCATGGATGCTCTTTTATTTCTACTATTTCTACCAGTTTCCCATCAGGGGACATACCTGAAAGAAGAAATCCGTTTTCTGTTAGTACATCAACGTATTTTGTATTAAATTCATATCTGTGCCTATGCCGTTCATAAACTGTTTCGCTATTATAGGCTTCGGAAGCAAAAGTGTTTTCTTTAATTACACATGGATATGCTCCGAGACGCATTGTCCCTCCTTTAGCAGTAACCAATTTCTGTTCTTCCATCAAATCAATTACTGGATATTCTGTATTCCCGCTGAATTCAGCGCTATGGGCAGTTTTCATATCACAAACATTTCTTGCAAACTCAATTGTCGCACAATGCATTCCAAGGCAAATTCCAAAGAAAGGTATCTTATTTTCTCTCGCATAATTTACTGCATTAATTTTTCCTGCAATTCCTCTTGCGCCGAAACCGCCGGGAACCAATACACCATCTACATCACTAAGTAATTTTTCAGCTTTATTTTTTTCGAGCTCCTCAGACTCGATCATCCTAACATTAACTCTCATGTTATTTGCAATCCCCCCATGAGTTAATGCTTCATAAATACTTTTATAAGCATCTTTTAAACTGATATACTTACCAACGACAGCAATCTCCACTTCACCTTTTGATGGGGAGATGACTGTATCAATCATTTTCTGCCATTCAGCAAGATCAATTTCTTTTTCAGGAAGCTGAAGTTGCTGAAGAATGAATTTATCCATATTCTGTTTAGCCAATTCAAGCGGAACTTCATAAATTGAATTTTCCACATCTTGTTCAGCTATAACAAGTTCTTTTTTTACATTACAAAACAGAGATAATTTTTCAAAATGATCATCTTCCATCGGTTTTTCACATCTGCAGACAAGAATATCTGGTGTTATACCAATTTCTCTCAATATCCCTACGGACTGCTGTGAAGGTTTTGTCTTCATTTCACCGGCCGCTCTAAGGTATGGAACTAAAGTTAAATGTATAAAAAGTGCATTTTCTCTTCCTATTTCCTGTCCATACTGCCTAATCGCTTCTAGAAAAGGTAATGATTCAATATCTCCAGCAGTACCTCCAATCTCTGTTAAAGCTATGTCAACATCTTCGGAGTCAAGAGTAGATATTGCTCTTTTAATTTCATTTGTGACATGAGGAATCACCTGGACAGTTTTTCCAAGGTACCCTCCCTCTCTTTCACGCTTGATCACAGAGCTGTAAATTCTACCTGTAGTATAATTGCTCGATTTTTTACATGTAATTCCGGCAAATCTTTCATAATGACCGAGGTCAAGATCTGTCTCTGCTCCATCTACTGTAACATAAACCTCTCCGTGCTGATAAGGAGACATAGTTCCAGGATCGACATTCAGATAAGGATCTAATTTTTGCATTCTAACTCTATAGCCTCGCTGTCTGAGTAGCATTGCTATAGATGCAGCAGTAATTCCTTTACCTAATGATGAAACTACTCCGCCAGTAATAAATATATGTTTTGTCATTTCTTCTTCTGATACCTTAATTTTAAAAATTACTAAATCTATTTTCGGATTTTATATTTTTCAGTGTTTTCAAATTTGTAATTTAAAATCCGATGTTTAATACGCTCTTTCATCCTTATTTTCTACAAAATTGATAAAAGATTTGTTAACTACAACATTACCGCCGGGTGTCGGATAATTTCCTGTAAAATACCAATCGCCGTTATGATCCGGACATGCTTTGTGTAAATTATCTATACTTTGAAAAATAAACTTTACTCTGCTACTCATTCCGGGAGGAGAGACTAATTCAGAAATCTTATCAGAAATTTCCTCAGCTGTAAAAGGTTTATAAATTTCTTTTACATGATTAACTGCTTCATTGGTCGGAACTTCTTCATCATTTTTTGCCTTTAGATATACTTCTTCAATCAGCCCCTCATTTCCTGTTTCTTTTAACAATTCTATAGCTGCTTTAAAGGCTATGAAATCTCCAAGTTTTGCCATATCAATACCATAACAGTCAGGATATCTTATTTGTGGTGCAGAAGATACGATGACAATTTTCAAAGCACCAAGCCTATCTAAAATTTTCAAAATACTATTCTTCAGTGTTGTTCCTCTAACTATTGAATCATCTATAGCAACCAGAGTATCAACACCTGTATTTATAGTTCCATAAGTTATATCATACACATGAGCTACAAGGTCTCCCCTATGTATATCATCAGTAATAAAGGTTCTTAATTTAACATCTTTTACAGCAATTTTTTCAAATCTGGGTTTAACGCTAAAAAGTTGATTTATATCTTCCTGGGATAATTTCCCATTTTCTTTTTGAATTATACTTCTTATATTTTCATTACAATAATCAGTCACAGCACTAGTCATTCCATAAAAACAAACCTCTGCAGTATTGGGAATATAAGAAAAGACGGTGTTTTTAAGATCATAATTAACCTCTTTAAGTACTTTTGGAGTGATGAGTCTGCCTAACTGTTTTCGTTCTCTGTAAATATCATAATCAGACCCTCGTGAAAAATATATCCTTTCAAATGAACAGGCTTTTCTCGGTAGGCTTTTAATAAATGGTTCTTCACTGATTTTACCGCTTTTTCTTATTATTAACGCATGTGCCGGTGTTAGCTCTTTTATAGAGTCCAATTTCAGATTAAAAGCAGTTTGGATAGGTGATCTTTCAGAAGCGACCACTACAACTTCTTCATCTTTATAATAATAAGCCGGCCTAATACCTGCAGGATCACGGAAAACAAACGCATCTCCATGTCCGATAAGCCCTGAGATTACATAGCCTCCATCCCATTTTTTACATGCTTCTTCCAATATTTTTAAAATATTAATATTTTTTGCTATAAGCGAAGAAATTTCCTTACTGCTATATCCGCGTATTTTATATTCTCTTACAAGCTCTTCATTCGCATCATCTAGAAAATGACCTATTTTTTCGAGCATTGTAATAGTGTCAGTCATATCTTCAGGGTGCTGTCCGATATTAATTAATATCTCAAATAATTCATTAACATTAGTCAAATTAAAATTGCCAGCTAATATCAGTGTTCTTGAAGGCCAGTTATTTTCTCGTTTTACAGGATGGCATGCTGATATTGTATTAGTTCCATAAGTACCATATCTCAAATGCCCCAATAATAACTCTCCACAAAAGTTAATATTATTTTTCAGCCATTCAACATCATTAAAATGTTCTCCATATTTCTTACGTTTTAAATCAATTTCTTCTGTAATTGAATCAAAAATATCCTTAATAGGACTTGCAGCAGCTGACCTTAATCTCGAGATATATCTTGTCCCAGGCTCTAAGTCAAATTTAATAGAGGCAATTCCTGCGCCATCTTGCCCTCTATTGTATTGTTTTTCCATCAAAAGGCATAATTTATTAATGCCATAAAATGGGGTATTATATTTTTTTAGATAATAGTCAATAGGCTTTAATAGACGAATTAAAGCTATTCCGCATTCATGTTTTATTGCATCACTCATAAAAACATTGCCAATACTGTATTCATTTTTCTAATAAATAATTATCTATATGTCTTGCTGTAATCTTACCGGCTTCAAGTGCTCGAACGACTAACGAAGCACCTGATACAATATCCCCCGTTGCAAATACATTTTCAAGCCCTGTATTTCCTAATTCATTTACAATTACATTAGTTCTTTTATCCTGTTCTACTTCCAACTGTTTTAATATCTTCATTTTTTCCGGTCCTATAAATCCCATAGATAAAAAAACAACATCAGCTTCAATTGAAAATTCAGTCCCTGGAATCTCTTTCATAGCAACCGGCAACCCTCTCTCTGAGAACTCCCACTCAACTTTTACAGCATTGATTTTAGAGACTTTTCCATCAACTCCTTCAAAACTTTTAGACATTACACTCCATAATCTCTCGCATCCTTCCTTATGGCTTGACGAAGTTCTAAGTTTATATGACCACTCAGGCCACGGTGTTCCTTCACTCCTAATTTCAGGTGGTTTAGGCATAATTTCTATTTGAGTCACTGATGATGCGCTCTGCCTATTTGAAGTTCCAACACAGTCTGAACCGGTATCCCCTCCGCCAATTACAACTACTTTTTTATTTCTAACAGATATTTTATTTGATGAAAATTCTTCATTACTTACTTCTTTGTTCTGCATAGTTAAAAAGTCCAGTGCAAAATATATATTATCATACATTTTACCGGGTATATTTAAATCACGCGGCTTCCTTGCTCCTGAAGCCAAACATATTGCATCAAATTTTTTTAACAGGTATTTAGCTGTAATATCAGAACCTACGTCAATTCCTGTTTCAAATTTGATTCCCTGCTCACCCATAAGCTTTATTCTTCTTTCTATTATTCTTTTATCAAGCTTAAAGTCAGGAATACCATACCTTAGCAAACCGCCGGGGAACTTATCTCTTTCATAAATTGTAACATTATGCCCAAGTTTATTTAACTGGTTTGCAGCAGAAAGTCCCGAAGGCCCCGAACCAATTACGGCTACCTTTTTATCAGTTCTTTTCTTTGGGATATATGAACTAATGTAATCGCTTGCAAAACCTTTCTCAACTAAAGCAACTTCAATTTGTCTAATTGAAACTGGCGAGGAAGAAATTCCTGCAGTACAAGCTGTTTCACAGGGGGCAGGGCAAATTCTTCCTGTAAATTCAGGAAAATCATTTGTTGATAATAATATATTTAATGCCAGTTTCCAAAAGCCCCTATACACATATTCATTCCATTCTGGAATTAAATTCCCCAAAGGACAACCGCAGCCATGACAGAAAGGGATACCGCAATCCATACATCTGGCAGCCTGTTCCTGTATCTCTTCATCATTTAAAACTCTTTCTACTTCCTTAAAATCCTTGAGCCTTTGTTTTACATCTCGATAATCCGGTTCTTTTACATCAATTTCAATAAAACCCTTTGCTTTTCCCATTATTTCACCTACAAAAATTATTTAATCATTAATTATTTATTACCATTCTTTCAATTTTCTCATCTTCCTTCATCATCTGTCCAAGTACTTTTCTATATTCCATAGGAAATACTTTTATAAATTTTGGAAGGGCGTTATCCCAGTCTTCCAAAATATCTTTGGCTTTCTGACTTCCGGTATAAATATAATGATTATTTATCATCTTCTTAAGTTCATTAATATTTTCCTCTAATGTGACTGTCTCAAGGTCAACCATGCTGAGATTGCACATCTGATCAAATAAATTCAGTTCATCATAAACATAAGCTAATCCACCACTCATTCCAGCACCAAAATTACCACCTGTGCTACCTAATACTACGACTCTGCCTCCAGTCATATATTCACAGCAATGATCTCCAACAGATTCTACAACAGCCTTCGCTCCGCTATTTCTAATTGCAAATCTTTCCCCAACCATTCCGTGAATATACATTTCTCCGTCAGTAGCTCCATATAACATAACATTGCCGGCTATTGTATGCTGAGATGGATTAAATGTTATATTTTCATAAGGTCTTATTATAATTTTACCTCCGGACAAACCTTTCCCGACGTAATAATTCGCTTCCCCTATAAGGTTAAATGTTATCCCACGAGCTAAAAATGCACCAAAGCTTTGCCCTGCGCATCCTTTGAACGTCAAATTTATTGTATCATTTGGAAGTCCTTTATTTCCGTATTTTTTTGCTACATGATAAGAAATCATAGTCCCAACTGTTCTGTCTGTATTTGCGATAGAATATTCATACGATACTTTTTCTCCCGTACGTATATTTCCCCCTATAGCTTTTAAAATTACATTATCATAGCTTTTATCAATTCCATGATCCTGTTTTTCAATGCATCTTACTGGTAAATTGCCATCATTTACATTTTGCAGAATGCTGGAAAAATCTAAATTTTTGCTTTTCCAGAAATTTATTGCATCATTCATTTCCAGCAAATCAGATCTTCCGATAATATCATCAAGCCTTTTAAAACCTAATTTAGCAAGATATTCTCTCACTTCTTCAGCAATAAAAAACATGAAATTTTCAACATGTTCAGGTTTACCTGTAAAAAATTTTCTCAGTTCAGGATCCTGTGTAGCAACTCCGACCGGACATGTATTTGAATGGCATTTTCTCATCATAACACATCCTAAAGCAACAAGAGCTGTAGTTGCAAAACCGTATTCTTCAGCTCCAAGCAATGCGGCAATAATTACATCACGACCAGTTTTAAGCTGTCCATCACACTGAACTCTTATTCTGCTTCTTAAGTTATTCAATACTAAAGTCTGCTGGGTTTCAGCCAACCCTAGTTCCCATGGTATTCCTGCATGTTTTATTGATGTTAAAGGAGAAGCGCCCGTACCTCCGTCATGCCCGCTAATGAGTACCATATCAGCATGACCTTTAGCTACACCGGCAGCAACAGTACCAACACCTACTTCAGATACTAATTTCACTGAAATTCTTGCTTCAGGGTTAGAATTTTTTAAATCATAAATAAGCTGTGCTAAATCTTCAATAGAATATATATCATGATGTGGAGGAGGCGAAATAAGTGTAACGCCAGGTGTGGAGTGCCTTACTTTTGCAATTACATCATTAACTTTATGTCCAGGAAGCTGTCCCCCTTCTCCTGGTTTTGCTCCCTGAGCAACTTTTATCTGTATCTCTTTCGCATTTGCCAGATATTCGGCAGTCACTCCAAAGCGTCCACTGGCCACCTGTTTAATTGCGCTACATAAACTGTCATTATTGGATAGAGGCTTAAATCTTTCCGGATCTTCCCCTCCTTCTCCGCTATTGCTCATTCCTCCAAGTCTATTCATAGCAATTGCGAGTGACTCGTGCGCTTCTTTGCTTATTGAACCAAAGGACATAGCGCCTGTAACAAATCTTTTTACAATTTCTGATGCAGGTTCGACCTCTTCAATCGATATCTCATTTTGAATTTTGAATTTAAATAATCCTCTTAAAGTGCATAAATGTTTTTCCTGATTATTTATAAAATCAGCATAAACATTATAATGTTTTAGACTGTTGTTTCTCACTGCATATTGAAAGTTAGTTATTGATTCAGGTGTCCATAAATGTTTTTCACCGTTTATTCGGTAATGATAATTACCGCCAGTTTCCAAAAGAAGCGACATTCCTGGATATTGGTTTTCAGATTGAAGATATCTTTGGTGAGCTTCCTGTTGAATCTCCTTTAGTCCGATTCCACCAATTCTGGAAGCAGTGCCGGAGAAAAATTTATTAACAAATGATTCATCCAAACCTATTGCCTCAAAAACCTGTGCCCCACGGTAGCTTCTAAGAGTTGAAATACCCATTTTTGACATAACTTTCAACAGACCTTTACAAACCGCTTTTATATAGTTTTCCATTGCTTCAGTAGGTGAAATATCCAGATACTCCTGATTTACCAGAAAGACAACTGTTGACAGAGCAAGATATGGATTAATTGTTGTGGCACCATAGCCAAGCAATAAAACAAAATGCATAATCTCTCTTGCTTCACCTGTTTCAACTACGAGTCCGGCACTTGTTCTCAATCCTTTATTTATTAAATGCTTATTAACTGCCGATACAGCAAGCAGCGATGGGATAGGTATATGATTTTCAGGTAAATCTTTATCGCTCAGTATAATTACACTAAAACCGCTTCTTACTGCTATTTCTGCTATTTCTGCTATTTCAACTAATCTATCCAATGCTTTTCCCAGTTTATCACTTTCATCACCTGAAGCATCAAAATACATAGGTATAGTTGTTGCTTTAAATGACTTAACTGGAGATTTCTTTATTCTTTCTATATCTTCATTGGTTAAAATAGGATGATGGAGCTTCAATAAATGAGCATGCCCGGGTGTTTCTTCTAAAATATTACTTCTATTGCCTATAAAAGTCATTAAACTCATTACCGATTCTTCCCTGATGGGGTCAATCGCAGGATTTGTAACCTGAGCAAAAAGCTGTTTAAAATAACTGTAAAGCAATTGAGGTTTTTCAGACAAAACAGCCAATGCTGCATCATTTCCCATAGATCCTGTTGCTTCATGCCCAGCCACAGCCATAGGCTGAATAACTTTATTTATTTCTTCTCTTGTATAACCAAACAGTTTTAATTTTTTTATAAGCTCTCTTTCATCAAAGATAGGCGGCTCAACTGAATCAAAAAAACCGTGAAGCAGTATTCTATTCTCCTGAACCCATCTTCTATAAGGTTGATTTCTTGCTACTCTGTTTTTAATTTCTGAATTAAACTGAATTCTTTTCTTTTCAAGGTCAACATATATCATATGCCCCGGTCTTAGGTGACCTTTAGTTTTTATATTATCAGGCTCTATGTCAAGCACACCTGTCTCGGAAGCCAGAACAATAAAATTATCTTTTGTAATTGTGTATCTTGCTGGCCTTAAACCGTTTCTATCAAGTAAAGCTCCTATCCCCTTACCGTCTGTAAATGCTAAAGCCGCAGGGCCATCCCACGGTTCCATCAAACCAGCGTGATAATCATAAAATCCCTTTAAATCGTGCCCTAAGATAAATTCATCTCCCCAGGCCTGGGGAACCAGCATCATCATTGAATGAGGGAGACTTCTTCCGGCAGAAACTAGTAATTCTAATGCATTATCAATACATGCCGAATCACTTTGATTTTCATTTATTATCTGTAGTATTTCTTTTATATCTTTGCCGAGCAGCTCGGAAGTAAACTCCTGCTCTCTAGCTTTCATTCTGTTAATATTGCCTTTTAATGTATTTATCTCACCATTATGCCCTAGATAGCGAAAAGGCTGCGCCAAGGCCCAGGTTGGAAAAGTGTTTGTACTATATCGTTGGTGAACAATTGCATAAGAACTAATTATAGATTCATTATTGAGATCTATGTAAAAACTGGCTAATTGAGGAGCCATCAAAAGACCTTTATACACGATACTTCTACATGAAAGGCTACAGATATAAAAATCATCTTCGCTAATACCTGAACCATAAATTGAATTCTCTATTTTCCTTCTTAAAATATATAATGCTCTTTCAAAATCATCAGATTTTTTCACATATGATGAAGAAACATAAAACTGTTTTATGACAGGCTGAGAAGCCTTCGCCGATTCACCTAAAGATGAATTATCAGTTGGAACATCTCTCCAGCCTAAAAATAAAAATGAACTTTCATGCACTAAATTTTCTATGACTTTCATGCATTTAATTGTATTTTTAGTATTTCTGGGAAAAAAAGTCATGCCAACTCCATAGGAATTATTCTCTGGAATTTCAATATTTTTTTCTTTAAGAATATTATCAAAAAATTCAAAAGGCATTTCAAATAGTATTCCAGCACCGTCACCCGTATTTGCGTCTCCACCGACAGCCCCTCTGTGAAGGAGCTTTATCAAAACTTCAATACCTTGTTGAATTATTTTATATGTGCGTTGTCCATCAATATTAGCAACAAGACCAACACCACACGCATCATGCTCATACGAAAAATCATATAAACCTTTTCGTTTTATTATATTGCTACTGTTCTGGTGTTCTCTCATAATTATTTTTTTATCACCTTTCGTTAATATATTTCCTTTAGTTTATAATGATCTATAAACTGTCAGCATACTAAATAAAATTTACTTCCAACTAATTTCATTTCTCATAAAAACCTGAAAAAATCATATGATTTTTATATAGATTACGGCCACACTAAGTGTGACCGTAAATATTTTACTTATTTATATCCTAATTTAATTACGAAATAAATAACATTTCTGAATATTTTGGCAAAGGCCATATCGCATCATCAACTTCTCTCTCCAATTCGTCAATACTCAGCCTCAAATTATCCAAAGCTGCTATTTTCTCAGCCTCTATCTCTTCATCATCAATTCTACTAATCAAAACATCGATCTGATCAGCCGCCTTATCAATAAGAAGTCCTATTTTTTCAATTTGCTTTACAAGTGTTTTTTCTCCTGCATTTATTTGAGAACTTCTTAATCTCACTAAATTATCCAAAAGTTTTGACTGATAATTCATACAGGCAGGTAAAATTATTCTTTTCGCGAGTGACAAACCAACGTGAGATTCAATCGCAATTATTTTTTCATAATTTTCCATATAAACATCGAATCTAGCATGAAGTTCTTTTTCAGATAATATATTTAATGATGAAAAAAGCTTAACACTTTTATCTGAAATGAAGGCATTCAAAGCTTCAGGTACATCACTTATATTCGGCAGTCCTCGCTGAGTAGCTTCCTCAAGCCATTCTTCAGAGTAATTATCACCATTAAAAATAATTTTTTTATGCTCTTTTATTATGTTTTGAAGAATATCCTGCAGTTTGCTGTTAAAGTGATCACCATCTTCAACTTCTTCAAGCTCTGAAGATATTTCGTTAAATGCATCAGCGACAATAGCGTTCAATACAATATTAGGGTCTGCACAGTTCTGACTAGATCCTACTGCTCTGAATTCAAATTTATTACCTGTAAAAGCAAATGGACTAGTTCTGTTTCTATCTGTAACATCCTTAGGCAGATCGGGAAGAGTATCAACTCCTATTAGCATGCTTCCGCCTTGTTTCGCGGATGTAGCCCCTCCTAATTCTATCTGTTTGATAATATCTGTCAATTGCTCTCCCAGGAATATTGAAATTATAGCCGGAGGAGCTTCATTTGCACCAAGCCGATGTGAATTACCTGCACATGATATTGACGCCAGCATTAAATCAGCGTGCTTGTCAACTGCTTTAATGATAGCGCAAAGAACAGTTAAGAATATAGCATTTTCATGCGGATTGTGCCCTGGATTCAATAAATTAATACCATTTGCACTGAAAGACCAGTTATTATGTTTACCGGATCCATTAATTCCTGCAAAAGGTTTTTCATGCATTAGGCAAACAAATCCATGTTTTTCTGCTACTTCATTAAGAGTTTCCATTATTATCATATTATGATCAACAGCTAAGTTGAGTTCTTCAAACTGAGCTGCCAACTCAAACTGAGAAGGAGCAACCTCATTATGTCTGGTTTTGGCAGGTACTCCCAACCTCCATAATCTATTGTCAACTTCTGACATAAATGCTAAAACCCTTGGTTTTATTGCACCAAAATAATGATCATCTAACTGCTGATGCTTTGGAGGTATACGTCCAAACAGTGTACGCCCGCATTGATACAAATCTTTACGTGTATAATAAAATTCTTTATCAATTAGAAAATATTCCTGTTCAGCTCCTAAAGTAATATTAACTCTATCTTTTACATTTACATTGAAACATTGTAGCAAACGTTCTGCTTCTATTGAAATTGCCTGCATTGATTTTAAAAGTGGAGTTTTTTTGTCAAGCGAGTCCCCAGTATAAGAATTAAATGCAGTTGGTATACACAACGTAGCACCATTTTGCCCTCTTTTTATGAATGCCGGACTAGTGGGATCCCAAACAGTATATCCTCTAGCTTCAAAAGTAGCTCTTATTCCGCCAGAAGGAAAACTTGATGCATCAGGTTCACCTTTTATGAGAGTCTTACCTGAAAAATCAAGAACAACTCCTCCTTCAATATCAGGTTCAATAAAAGAATCATGTTTTTCAGCAGTGGAACCAGTTAAAGGCTGAAACCAATGAGTATAATGTGTGGCACCTTTTATGGTCGCCCAGCTTTTCATTGCGTTGGCTACTTCATCTGCAATATCAGCTTTTAAAGATTCACCTTCTCTAATTGTTGCTAAAAGACTTTTATACGCTTCCTTAGAAAGGAAATCTTTCATTGTTTTTATATTAAATACATCTTCTCCATAAATATCAGAAACATTTCTTGATAAGTTCTCAATTTTACTAAATTTTCTTGCAACAATATTTGCTATTGCTTTTTTTCTAAGAGTTGTAGACATTTTCTAACTAACCTCAATTTCTTTTTTCTTATCAGCATATTAATTATTGCTAATTTATAAGCAAATCTCATGCCAACATATTAAAACAGCTTTTTGAGTACAAAAGTTATGCAATATAAATTTTTTAATTAAAATAATATTACATAAATGTAGTTTTTTGTCCTTATATTTACATAAATGTAATTTATTGTTTTTACCTTTTGTCCCTATACTGTTTAGGATTAATTCCTAATTTCTCAATTTTATAATGCATAATTCTTTGAGTGGCACCAAGTTTTCTCGTTGCCGCAGCAACATTTCCGTTATGTTCCTTCAGTGCCTCAACTATAAGTTCTTTTTCAAAAGACTCTACCAAAGTCATAAAATTAGCTTTACCATCTCCCAGAATTCTAGTTCTGCTCTCTTTAGCTGTCTGTAAAGACGGAGGTAAATCATAGGCATTGATTACTTCATTGCTGCTAACCAGTACAGCCCGTTCAATACAATTTTCAAGCTCTCGGACATTCCCTGGCCAATGGTATACCATCAACATATTAATAGCAGGGGAAGATATTCTTTTTATTTGCTTGAAGTATAAACGATTATATTTTTCTAAAAAGTAATCGGCTAAAAGTAAAATATCTGTTTTTCTTTCTTTTAACGACGGCATATGTATAGGAAAAATATTCAACCTGTAGAACAAATCTTCTCTGAATTTTCCAATAGACATATTCTCCTCGAGGTTTCTGCTTGTTGCGGCTATTATTCTTACATCTGCTTTTATAGGAATATGTCCTCCGACTCTTTCAAAAACTTTTTCCTGAAGAACTCGCAGCAGCTTTACCTGTACTGAAATAGAAATATCTCCAATCTCATCCAGAAACAAAGTTCCTCCATCAGCAATTTCAAATCTGCCTTTCCTTTGGATATTAGCTCCTGTGAATGACCCTTTTTCATGTCCAAAAAGTTCGCTTTCTATCAAATTTTCAGGTAAAGCAGCACAGTTAACAGCAATAAATGGTTTATGTTTTCTATGGCTGGCATAGTGTATAGCCTTTGCAATCAACTCTTTCCCTGTCCCTGATTCCCCTCTTATTAAGACAGTTGCCAGACTTGATGCGACTTGCCCAATCATACCATAAACAGACTTCATGCTGTTACAATTTCCAATAATATTTTTAGGCCTGAAATGACTTTCTAATTCATTTTTTAATCTGATATTTTCTGCGAGCAAAGTTTCTTTTTCTTCAAGTTCATTTCTAAGCAGTGCAACACCATCTGCAAGAAGATTTGCTACAATTTCAAGAAGTTGTTGTGTATGGACCAAATTCAAATTTATATCTGGAGGACAATCAATACTAAGAGTACCAATAACTTCATTGCTATAAAGTATAGGCACACATATAAAAGAAATCTTATCTGAACGTCTCGATCTTGTCCTATCCAAAAATGCAGGTTCCTTAGTGATATCTGATATCACAATAGACTTGCCTGTTTTTCCAACTCTTCCGGTAATTCCTTCTCCTAAACGATACTGTCCTCTGCTCTGTTCTTTTTCAGTAAGTCCTTTAGAAGCTTCAATCACCAGTAAATCATCTCTTTTAAGAGTCAATGTAGCACGCTTAAGCCCCAAATCCTTCTGTAAAACATCAAGAACCACCTGAAGCAGTGAATTGATATTCTCTTTATGCATTATAATCGCATGACTTACATCAGATATTACTTTTAACTCTGTGTTTTCTCTGTCTTTATTCATATTTTAAGGAAAGTTACAATAATGTTATAATAATACATCAAACTATAGTATTCTATTCTTTGCAAATATCCAACAGCTTGTATGAAATAATACTATGAAATCAAATAATTTCCTCCATAGATTTAGAAATATAAGTTTATTGCTCGTTGTAGGATTTTCTATGATATATAAGACTTGAAACACTATCTACAGTTACGGATAAATAGTATAATTCTTTGAGATAAAAATAGGTAGGAGAATGCTTAAACTTTACATTTGTATTGAGAAGAAAAGAAAACAATTCATGTGTTAAATTATCCTTTCTTCCATAAAAATAATTTGTAATATTATTAAATTTATCTGCTAGTCTTTCATCAAAATATATAAGTTTATCTTCAGATAAATAATCTTCCTCCAATTTACTATGATTGACAAAGCATAATATTTTTCTCAAATGAACATTAATTCTCTGTATTTTGAAAAATATTTCTTTCAAAACCACCTGCTGTCCTTCAAAAGAGAGTTCAAATCTTAAACTGCTGTAAACCGACTCCATAGAAGAAATAGAATCCATTGTACTTAACAGAGTATATTTTTGCTCATCTTTAAGAACTTCATCTTTTTTAAACGTTGAACAGGCTACTGATAAAATATTAGCCATATTATTAAACAAAGATCTTGTATTATACTTCATTTTACTTGAATTTGAAGCAGCATTTTTATAAATTATATGTTCACATATCAATCCAATAGCAATTGCAACAGAAGTAAATATAAGTCTTTGTAAAAATACTCTATCTGATTGTAAAATTTGATTTTCAGTAATATCATCAATTATTGGAATAAACATAGCTGTTGCCAAAGCTGGAAGAGCTGGACTCCCCGTTGTTCCCTGTATATAAAATATCAAAAACCATATTGCTGGTAAAACATAAACCCACTGAAAATCAATAAAAAGAAAGCTGCCTGCAAAACAAAAGGCAGCACAGACACCTAAAAATGTACCGAAGATTCTATCATGAGATCTTTTAATAACACTACCTCTAGAAGATAGAGCAAACATTGTAGCAATCATCATTGGAAGCCAATAAGCATAAAAGGTATCAAGCCATAGATACAAAGCTATACCTATCGAAAATGCGATAGACGCAGCAAATGCTTCCTGATACTTAAGTTTTGATTTTAATAGATCTCTATTCATGATATTTATTACATTTTTGGTATCTCTCTAGACAATAATTTTTCTAATACATCTAAATCGTTTGCCATGCACCTTATTCCATATAAAAATTGAGAGTAGCCTACAGTTTCATTATATTCAGGACTTTTTTGGCAGTTTTCTATTATATCAATCCAATTATTTATAATTTCATTATCTGATTTATGTTTAACTATTTTTTCCTCCAATTTGATTGCTTTAATAATTTTTTTTAATCTATTGTTAATATTGTTTATAACTTCATCTGTGTTGTATTTCACTTGGTCACGCTGTTTTCTATACTCCATAAGCATAGTGATATCACGAATAAGCTTCCTATAAATGTAATAAATAGCAACAAAGTAATTTATGTACCTTTTATTTTTTAAAAAATGATATTCTTCATTAAGAATAAGTTTACTGGCTTTATGTTCAGCAACAGTCACCTTATGGAAAAATTTATCCCTGTTACTTACAAAATAATTTTCAATTAAGCCATCAGCTCTGGATTCAAAATTTTTATCCAGCAAATGTTTATTGTATATATCTCTACTTGTTATTTTTTTTTTCTCTATTTGTAAACAGATAAAAAGAATCATAAATCAATTCAGCTATATATATCATTGATGCTTTAATTCTAAGTTTTGAAGTTAAATATTCGAATATATACAAATAGGAAACTGCAATTATAAATACTATCCCCATTTCTATTACCTGATTTACGCTATTTATCCAACCATAACCTACCGAAAGAGATACAGAAATCCACATAGGAGCAACATCTGCTACAGCTCTATGTTTATCAGTAGCATAAATAAAAAAAGCCAAAATAAATATAGCAGTAACCAGATAACCGTTATGTGCCCCTTTTAACATACAAATTAAAAACTGTCCACAAGCAATAGCAATACAGACAAGAAAGATATCGGAAATTTTTGATTTATATGTTGGTTTAGTGATAGTTACAGCGAAAACATATGAAGTTATAAAATAGATAGTAGAAGAAAAAGGCCTTCTCATAAACAGGAATAATATTAGCCCTGTAAGGTTAGGCAAAGTATATTTTAACCCATAAATAAGATGCTCAAATGTTGGGTCATATGATCTAATAATACTTTTAATTTTTACAAATAAGCTAGGTGTCTTTCTTATTTCAAAAAATTCCATCTCTTTTACTTTTAACTATAATATTAATTATATACTTAATATTAAAATGATTATTTTTTAATATCAACAGCAAACTCTCTATTAATTAAACAAAGTTAAAAAGTAACACTGCGTAGGTTCTAAATGATTATCTGTTACTAAAATAGTGAACAGTCATTTTACCTGCTTATACTATATTTTTTATAGAATATTATAAGGAAGATAAATGAAGGAATTACTATTAACGGGGAAAACAGTATTGAAAACGGCAACCAGATTGTAAGGTCAATTTTAATAAATAATCTCAAAACAAATGTTGATACTACTGCTATTATTAATGATAGGATGATAATTCCCCACACAATTGAATACATCCCATTAAGCAAAAATATCAATATTAATACGAATTCAATCACTGAATAAACAGTTAAATAAATTACTGATAAATTCTTAACTTTATTGTTATCTGTTGCAGTATAGATAAATGAAGCAAACAGCATAACAAAAAATATATAAAAACCATAATGTAAAAACAAGACAAAATAAACCATAAGAAAAATCCTTCTGATATATATTTTATACCACCAGCCCTAATAAAAAACCTTTGTAGAACTACTTTCTACAAAGGCAATATAGTACGAGTTAATATAAAACAATCAAGAATCAACAACAGCAAATGTAATTTCACCATATGATATTTTTTTAGAATCTACATATATTTCACCGGTTCCTTTACCAAATCTGGATTTAGTTTCTGGAAGGTCAAGCTCAATACGCAGTTGATCACCCGGATGTACAGGATGATAAAATTCTGCTTTATTTATTGTCATAAACAGAGCTATTTTTCCCTTATTTTCAGGCTTTGCAAGAGTTCTGGCACAACCGGCCTGAGCAATAATTTCACATTGAATGGCACCTGAAAGAACAGAAAAATCAGGAGAATATGAATGCATAATAGGCTCATTATAAGTAATATTCTTTACAGCGGTAATACGCGGTCCATCTTCAGAAGCAATGTAATCAACAAACAAGAAAGGATATCTATGCGGAATATATGATTTGATATCACTAACATCCATAACTATATTCTCAGATTTATCATATTTAGTAAACAGTTCAGGTTTAGTAACTTCATAAACTCTTGGTCTTACAGATATAACCATCTCAACCTGACTGCAAACTCCAGAATTATTTTTATTTATTGCTTTTACTACAGCTTCATCACCATTAATACTGATAATATCAAGTTCAATTACAAGTCTATCTCCTGGATAGTTTGGTTTTCTGAATTTAGCATTTTTCATTGATTTAATATAAATATCAAACTTATTATCAGGGTCTAAATCCTTTCTGAGTGCTGCTGCTGCAACTTGAAATGTTGCTTCAATCTGCAATACACCGGGCATTATTGGATGACCTGGAAAGTGTCCAATAAAAAAATTTTCTGTTACACTAACATTTTTCAAGCCAAAATATTTAGTATCTGATTCCTGCCACATCCTATCAATTAGAAGCATAGGATAGTGATAAGGGAGTAACTCTTTTATTTCTGTAAGAGACAAAACTTTCAAAGACATTATAGTATCCTTTATTTAAATGTATAAAAATAACAATTTTAATATAGAGTAATGTCAGTAAATAACAATATTTTACTAAATTCTCTTTAATAAACTTATATACTATATAATTTTCTCTGTTTTATTATAACATACATTTTCTTTCATTTAAAATATGAAAACAGAAGCATAAATAATATAAGACCATATGCTTTATATTATAAGTTTAATAAACAGGTAAATAGTTTATGGAAAATAAAGTAATTATTATAACTGCCCCAACCGCCACAGGCAAAACATCATTAGGAATCTCAATTGCACGACGATTCAACGGAGAAATAATCAGTGCCGACTCAAGACAGGTTTATAAAGGTTTAGACATTGGAACAGGAAAAGATCTGGCTGATTACAGCAGCGGCGGCGGCCCTAATGTTATCTATCATTTAATTGACATTGTTTCTCCAATGAGAGAATATAATCTTAAAGAATTTTATATGGATGCAAATAAAAAGATAAAAGAAATTATTGATAAACAAAGACTGCCTATAATTGTGGGTGGTACTGCACTATATATCGATTCTCTTATTTCATCATATAAATTCCCAATCGCACCTCCGAATCAAACTCTGAGAGAAAACATAGAACACAAATCATCAGAAGAAATCGCAGATTTTTTAAAAAATAATTATCCTGAAGAATACGAAAAGATTGACCTCAAAAAGAGTAAACCAAGATTAACAAGAGCACTGGAAAAAGTTCTAAACACAAAAAATATTAACGCAGACAAAATTTATGATAAAAATGATTATTTAATTATTGGAACTTATTTTCCTAGGTTAGAGGTCCATGACAGAATTGAAAAAAGACTTGACCAAAGGTTATCTCATGGAATGATAGAAGAAGTGAAACACCTGCATGACAATGGTGTGACTTGGGAGCGTCTAGATCGCTTTGGCCTTGAATACAGATATATCAGCCTATATTTGCAAAAAGAAATTAGCTTTGAAGAAATGAGATCAACTCTTTTTGCGAGAATAAGAATACTAGCCAGAAGACAAGATATATGGTTCAGAAAAATAGAAAACAGCGGCCATAAAATTCATTGGCTAAAAAAAGGAAATTGCGAACAAGCTTTTTCATTAGTAGAAAAATTTTTAAATAACGAAACTCTTCCCGATCCTGAGATCAGGTTAAGCAGTATACATTACGGGAAAAAAACACAATAATATAAGAAATTATTTGACATAATAAAAAACTATAGTACATTTTATATCTCTTCTGACGTCCCCATCGTCTAGAGGCCTAGGACACCGGGTTTTCATCCCGGCAACAGGGGTTCGAAACCCCTTGGGGATGCCAATATTTTCCATTGCTTTCGATTTGATATATATATATATTCTATTTTTCTTATATATAGTGTATTGGATAGATTGCTTTAGCCCATTACAGACAGGATTATGTAAATAATCAAAATATTCGCACATGGTAGAAAATAGAGACATGTATTTTAGATTCAACGTAATATTTACATTATTGCTCTATTCATAGATATATTTAAGAAGTGAGAAAAATAGTTAAACAATTTAAACATAATAGAAGATTACAATAAAAAAGCCGAAAATTAATTTCGGCTTCAAATTATTTTCTCAAGTCACAGTTTTACTACATTACTTAGTCCCCCACTCTTTAGGGAAATTAAAAAAAGGAAAAACCGGCAAGAAACCGTTGTCCATTATATTTATAAGCCCAATCTGGATTGCATCTGAAGTTTTTGCATTATTAACAATTCCAACCTGTGCTCCTTTTCCCATAACATCCGTTCCATTATAAATACCAACTTGAGCCCCTATAACGTCTTTATTTATATTTACAAGTGCAACCTGCCCTCCATGCATAACTTTTCCTTGACCATAAAAAGCCAGCTGTGCTCCACGCACATAATTTGTCAAACTTGCAAAACCGATATCTGCACCAATTACATACCCTTTGTCTCCGAATGAAACTATACCAAGATTCAATCCTTGAACATATTTGTTATTAGGCCAGGCTATATCAGGCCACAAACAGAATTTGATCGCCGTACCATTATCTTTACTTGCTCCTTTAAAGGGATATTCCGGTACATCCGCCGCAGCAGACGCCAATACTCCTGCAAACATCAACGATACAATCATTGAATAAAGCATTACATTTTTTTTAAGTTTCATACGAAATTCTCTCCTAACAATAGATTAAGCAATGACTTAACACGTTTATAATTGTATCAAATTATTGATATCATTTCAAGAAATAAAAATTTTATACAAAATACTCTGAAGTTAATGTTCTCAAAAAATGGTTAGTGAGTATTCTTTACTAAATAAAAAAATAAGCCGAAATTAATTTCGGCTTCTAAATATTTTATCAATTCATATTTATATTAAATTATTTACTATGCCAACTCTTAGGATAATTAAAAAATGGAAAAACCGGCAAAAAACCATTCTCCATGATATTTATTAGCCCAATTTGAATTGCATCAGATTTCTTTGCATTATTAACAATCCCAACTTGTGCTCCCTGTTCCATAACATCTGTACCGTTATAAATTCCAACCTGAGCTCCTATAACATTTTTATTAATATTTACAAGGCACACCTGAGCTCCCTCCATAACGAGACCTTGTCCATATAAAGCCACCTGTGCTCCACGTACATAATTTGACAAACTTACTAAGCCGGTATCTGCCCCAATAACATATCCATCTTTACCAAACGAGACCAAACCAATATTCATACCTTCTACATATTTTATAGTTTTTGCAGGCGGCCAGGCTATATTAGGCCACAGACAAAATCTAGCTCCTGTGTACGATGCCTCTTTAGGTTTTTTAAAAGTATTTTTAGGCACATCTACAGCTCCTGCTGCAAATACTCCTGAAACCAACAGCGATACAATCATTGAACAAAGTACTATACTTTTTTTTACCTGCATGCTAATTCACTCCTTGAAATAGATTAAAGGCTGGATACTAATAATATAATTCTATCTAAAGATTATTATTATTTCAAGCAAACTAAGACATGCCTATCTAGTTAAAATGATGATAATAAACTATTTTTGTCTGGTTAATTCTCGTCTAAAACAAATTATTGAAATAATAAAAGTGATACAAAAAAATAACAATAATTTACATAATTGAGGATAAATCTGTGTAACTCCGTAGTTCCTTACCAGTACATTTACAAAAGCTGCATGCCCCCAACTCAGCGGAGAAAGATATATCATTTTCTGCATTGCAGGCGGCATTAAATAAGAAGGAACCATTATTCCTCCAATTGCAGCTGCTATCACAATCAAAACCGGTCCAAGCATAGATGCCTGATGAAATGATTTTGCTATTGCACCTACAAGCAGTCCGAAACCCGTAGCCGCCAGAGAAGCCATTATACCAATTATACATATAGCCCCATAATGCCCAGATAAAACTAACGCAGGAGTCCCTAACCACGGTAAAACAGTTAACCCCATGGAAAGCATTACTGCAAGCTGAATCATATTTATTATAACATACGCAAAAATTTTACTAGATAGAAATGAAACAGGAGACATGGGAGTGGACAGCAGCCTGACCATAACTGAAGAGTGTCTCTCTTTAATTAAAGTTCCTGACAGCGGTACAACAATGAAAAACATTCCAAACAGAGTCCATGCTGGAACATTCTGCTGAACCGGATTGGGCCTTTGTAAATTCTGCTGAGATCTAACATAGGACTCGCTAACCCATGATGGATTTTTAAAACTTGAATCTGATATAGAATTTCCTAAAGCCTTTTGTATTGATTTTTCCATCATATGAATCTCTATCTGACTGATAAATAATTTTAACCCATTTTGAAGGGTTGATGCCAATGCGGGATTAATTGCCGGATCAAAAACAATTGATATTTTTAAATCTGGCTTATCTGTTTTTTTCCCTTTTATATTGGATTCAATATAGTTTCCAATTATCTTTGAGGTATTTTGTGGAATAATCAGTAATGCATGATATTTTCCTGCAGATAAGAGTTTTTTAGCCTGTTTTACTGAAATACTTTTCCCGTTTATTTTTTTTACCAGTTGAAGTTCATTATTGCGCTCTAATTTTGAAGTAATATTACTTCCGATTTTGCCCATATCGTTATTAATAAACAACACCTTAACAGGTGTTATTTTACTATTTTTAAAATTAACATTCTGGACACATGTAACAACAACTACCAAAACAGCCGGCATTATGAATAATACTATCAATCCAAATTTATCTCTAAAAAGCAGGCATAATTCTTTATAGAACAAAGCAAAAAAAGATAACATTAGAAATCCCTCACTTCCGTGCCTGTAAGATTTAAAAACAACTCTCCTAAGCTGTCAACTTTATTGCCGGAATTCAACAGTTCATTAATTGTTCCTTTTAGTTTTATTTTTCCCATATCCATAATTGCCAGCCTTGAACAAAGCTTCTCTGCCTCTTCAAGGTAATGGGTAGTGTATAGCATGGTTACACCTTTTTTATTTAACTTCTGCAGGCATTTAAAAATCACATTTCTTGACTGAGGATCTACACCGACTGTAGGTTCATCTAAAATAAGCAGATCTGGTTTATGTAAAATGGCAATAACAATATTAGCCCTTCTTTTCATTCCTCCTGAAAAAGAGCTGATTTTTCTATGTGATACTGATTCCAATTGAGCAATAGATAAAGCAAAATTTATCTGATCCTTCAATTCATTTTTCCGTAAGCCGAACAATCTAGCAAAAAGTATCATATTCTCTCTAAGTGTTAAATCTTCGTATAAAGCAACTTCCTGAGGAACTAAACCAATTTTATGTTTTATACTTTTTGCATTTTTACCAAATATTGAAGTTTTTCCCTTAGTCGCTTTTATCAACCCAACTAAAATTGAAATAGTAGTACTTTTCCCACTTCCATTTGGCCCTAGCAATCCAAAAAATTCGCCTTTATTTATTTTAAGAGAGAAATTATCCAATGCATACCGATCATTTCCAATATACTTCTTATAGACAGATTCCATTAGAACGGCATTTTTATCTGATTTCATTTGAGTTTACCTTGCTTGCTATCTATTTTACATTTCACTTACAAAAACATGCAGAGCTATCTATAAAACTGTAATTTATGCTATATTAGAATCAATATAACTATCAGTATATTGCTTTCTATTTTTGTAATATAAATATAAACCTGTGACTGCAGGTATCGCTGTAATTATTACAGCTAAATAAGTAATATTGTATAAATTTCCAGTTTGCCTGATCATATATATTATAATACTGGGAACAATCCCAATAATTAAAATAGAACCTATATTTGCAACTAGGGCAACACCAGAATATCTAATGTTCGGTTTAAATAAATCAATAATAATAGCTAGAGCTGTAGCCTCAGCTACTGAATCAATAACAGCAAATATAAGGTAAGCACAAAATAATAACTCTACTTTATCTGTCTGAATCAGGCTAAAAATGAAAAAAGAACTTATACACAACAGTATGCTTGATATTGAAAAACATAAAAATTTATTAAGTTTGTATTTGCTTATCAAGTACCCGGATACAGGAATTAATATAATCAAAACCAATAGAATGTAAGAATTAATCTTCAGAGTAGTTTCTGCTTTATATTCATGTAAAAATACAGGGAGTACATCAGGCAAAACAATGGTGAGCACTGTAGAAAGAAATACATAAAAATAAATAAATACACCAAGTATGACTTTTTTATAACTGCTTTTCATTAATACCAAAAATGGGAATTTAACTGTTTTATGTTCTTTTAATAATTTTTCAAAAGTACCTGTTTCCAATAGGGAGTATCTAAACATACCTATAATAAAACCTAAAATACCACCAATTATAAACGGAATTCTCCATGCGAAACTGTTTGCTAGCGCTTTTGCAGTATAAATGCTTAATAAAATTGTTACCAATACAGAGGCTATAAGCGTACCAAGATAAAGTGCAGAAAATATAAATGAAGTACCGAAAACTTTTCTTTTACTATCCATACACTCATAAACATAAGTTGAAGCACCTGATAATTCTCCACCTAAAGAAAATCCCTGAACCATTCGTAAAAAAATAAATATTATAGGAGATATTATTCCCATTAAAGCATAGCTTGGAATAAATCCCATTAAAAATGTGGATATTGAAATTAAAAATATCGATGCAAGAAAAACTTTCTTTCTACCTATTTTATCTCCAAAATGTCCGAAAAATATACCACCTATAGGCCTGATAAGGTAGCCTAGTGCAAAAACACCGAAAACATAAAGATATCTCGCATACTGAGAACCTTCAAAAAAATGCATTGATATTGCACCTGAGAAATATATAAATATTAGGAAATCATAAAACTCTATGATTTGTCCACCTGAAGAAAAAGTAATTATTTTTAATTCTTTTCTATTCATTAACTATAGATCTTATTTTCCCTAATATCACAATACTGCCATTAATAGATGTAAATCTATTAAAACCCTCCCCAGTTAATAATGGGAAAAGCGGGTAGAAATCCATTATCCATTATATTAATAAATCCCAATTGAACTCCTTTTGAATTTTCTGCCTTATTTACTATTCCAACCTGCCAACCTGTAGAATTATTATATTCATTATAAAATGCTGCCTGTAAACCTGTAAAATTATTTGCCTGAATATTTATAAAACCACTCTGAATTCCAACACCATTATCACCCATGCATAAACTTCCTGCCTGTATTCCAAATACATTATTCGTTTTTGTAAAAAGAGCTCCGGTATCTAAACCATAAACTGAATATTTCATTTCAGGAAGAAAAGATGCAGGAATTCCCAAATTCCAACCATACACATCAACAAATTCAGGCCACGCCCATACTTCTGGCCAGAAAGCGAGTCTAAAAGGAGTATAACCATTTACTTCTGAATTATTACTTTCACCCTGAACAACAGCCCCAGATAAACAAATTACAGTCAATAAGAAAATTATTATTTTTCGTCTCATTTTCTAACCTTATAATATTTTGGATTAAATTGGAAACACTTAATTTAAGTATAGGCTATGCAAAAAAAAATTTAAAGGTTAGTGAATAATCAACTTAATTTATATAAAACCGCATATAATTAAATCAGAACTATCCTTACAGATACAAAAAATGCCTTTCTGATTTATTCTTTCATCAAAAAGGCATTGAGTTTTACTTTGCTATAGATTTATTTTACTTAAATCCTCCCCAATTAACAAATGGGAAAACCGGCAGGAACCCATTATCCATAAAGTTTAGCAGGCCTATCTGAACTCCCTTAGATTTTTTTGACACATTTACAATACCGAATTGGCACCCTGCTGAATTTTTATACTCATTATAAATAGCAGCCTGAAATCCATCAAAATTTGTTGTATCAAAGTTTGCAAATGACCCTTGAACTCCTTGAATGTTATTTCCTTTACACCAAAATCCTCCCTGTACACCTTTAATATTATTGGTTTCTGAATAGAGTATTCCACAATCCAAACCATACACGACTAATTTCTTATCTGGTTGAAAAGCTGCGGGAATACCAAAATTCCATCCATAAACATTAACACCAGCCGGCCATGCCCAGCCTCCTGGCCACACAGAAAGTCTAAAAGGGGTAGAAGTTGAAACTTCTGAATTTGAACTTGCGGCCTGTGCAACTACTCCTGACAGGCAGATTAATGCTAATAACATAACAATTAGCTTCTGTTTCATAATACTCCTCATTTTGATAATTTTGTTTTTTTTGGGGTTAGGTAAATTTAATTATAATCATTTTTTCTATCTAAGCAATAAATTATAGCTCAGGTTCGAAATATTCTAATGTTTTTTCATAAAGTTTATCAGGCATTAAACAGACACGACGTTTTGGTTTATTAATAACCCAAACTAATCCCATAGATCCTTTTGATAATAGAATGCCTGAATCTTCATTAATAAACTCAAATTCGAATTCCATCCTTGTTCTGCTCAAATGAGGGACATACAATTTTATTAGAATTTTATTAAAAAGAAAAGATTCACTGATAAAATCTATATGTGCAGATTCGGTTGCAAAACCAAATCCGGCATCTAAATCCTCAGTAAATTCAGGGTAAAAATCATAAGTCATGTGCTCTCTGCACTTTCCCATCCATTTAAAATACTGAGCGAAATATACATTTCCTGTGCTGTTAGTATCATCAAATGTAACAAGATAATGATATTCATAACATTTTCTTGAATCTTCAGATGCCATAATATTCTCCATTTTTATAAAACAAAAATTCTTGATTTATTTTATAAATCATGAATAAATTAATAATAACTCTTAAATTGTATTATATCAGACAGTAATTTTCAAAAAGAACAGACTGTTGCTTTCATCTATGGAAGGCTTCATATTTTCATGAGGCACTCCTGACTGTGAAACAAGATCAACAATAGCCTCTTTAGAACGATATCCTAAATGAAAATCCATAAACCACTCCATATATGGTCGACTTGGGTGGTCTGGAAGAAAACTCTCCATATATAATGGAGTTCCCTTTGGGAGAGTTCTATTCAGTTCAGAAAGAATACCGATAACTTCTTCATCTCTTAGCGCTTCAGCAATTCCAATAAAATTACATACATCAACATTAACTGCAAGTTTTTTAAGCCGTTCCGGAGCATCTGGCCTTCTTAAATCAATGCGGTGTACATTAACAATATTATTTTCATGCTCAAGTACATCTTTTACAAATTCAAGGCATGCAGGCTCAATATCAACCGCATCAAGCTCTAGTTTTACATCAGGCAGATGATTAACTATAAAGCGTTCAATAGGAGCTCCTCCTACGCCAATAGAAAGGATTTTTAATCTTTTATCAGGTTTTGTTTTAGCCAGTTCTACAAGTTCTGAGCCAACCCAGTCAATTCTATTTCTACATGCCTGAGATGCAGGATATTCCAGCTGAGATCTATCAAAATGATAGGCTAATCCTGTACTTTCGCAATCTTCCTGAACAAGTTTATCCAGCATAAGAAAGTCTCCGGCATATCCAAAAGGTTTCTCAAGAGCAAAACGGAAGACATCAGACCCATCCATAAACTCCATAAAAAATCCCACCAAATCCTGTCTAATCTGATATTTTTCATCATCACCAATTTTATGTTCCAGGTTTAATAGTCCTGACATAAAATCTTCAATTTCTTTTAAAAACAAAACATGGTTCTTTTCAGTAGAAGAAGATTGAGGATCTTTTTTAAACTGAGTTTTAAATTTATTCATTCTGTTTCTAAAATGATTTTTTAACTCTTCCAGCTCTTCATACGCTTCAGCTATACTATCCAGTGTAACCCTGTCTTCATTATCATTAACCTTACTTGATGCGACTGTCAGAACTGCAGAAAAATTATTTTCTCCAAGGCTGTCTAAAGTAACGCAAAGGTATTCCTGAATATCTGTTTGAGTTATATGAGAGAATGAAAGCCACGCTCCTCCAAGAGACCCAGCTTTTTTAGGCAGGCGCCTTTTCAGGCTATTTGCTTTTTTAGATGCTTCTAGCAAAGTCCATACACGAGTTGCAGCTGTATTAAATGTTTCTCCATTCTCAATCGAAATATCTCTAGCTAGAGAATATCCATCACGATCCAGTAACCCTTTCCATGTTTCTGCATTCCTATTCTCAATAATTTCAATATCTACTCCAACAGGAGATTGTGCTAAAAATGCTGCAGTTGTTTCTGCCACATCTGCAAGAGATATATCAATGCCTTCAAAAAGATCTCTAGGAACATTGGAGTTCAAAATATGTAATTCAGGTTTTCCTGCTGCATCATGTTCAATTTGAATTTCTTCAAAATTTAAATCATAATCTGCGTATTTTTTAGCAAAATTTACGGCAGCTCTTCTTACAGCAATTAAATTACAGATAGCAGAAGTTTGTCTTAATTCTGAAACTTTGCCTCTTATTTCACTAATTTCTTCATCAGATACTTCGGTAATATTCTCAGAATTAACAACTGAGTGATGGACAAAAACCAATTCCTGTTTTTGTTCAAGCAAAGCAGCAAGTTCTTCATTAAGGTTTTTAATTGAAGATGGTTTCTGTGCTTTTACCCTGTTGCTTTCTGAACCTTTTTGAGGAGTCAAGCTTACTACATCGCAGATACTTTCAACAAGCGCACCATCTTTAGTATAAACAGCTAAATCACTACGGTAACCATTTTCTAACTTTTCTCTAATTTTTATATGGCATATAACTTTTGTACCAGGTTCAGCGTTTTGGTATATATCTATATTATTAATTTCTGCAGGTAGCGAACCATTAGGAAGAATCAGCAAACCTGTCTGCAGGAGAGAGTCTCTTAAAGCTGGATAAGGAAGAGCTGTTTTTAATTTTCTGTTTTCAAAATATTCTTCATTCGCAGGAACTTCAAGCGCAGTAATACAGCTTTTCTCCTTTTCCATTTTGTAAATATCTGAAATCCTCCTGAAAAATTTACCTTGAAACAGTACATCAGGATAAAAATTTTCTGGTATAACATCCAGAGGTTTATCCAATTCAGGGAACTCTGGCAGATATTTTTTTTCAATATCATTGCTATAGAAGATACAATTTGCTTCAGAATATGTTGACGAGAACTTATCAAGCTCTGATTTCATTTGAAGTTTTACTTTTATACTTCCGTCTAAAGCTGGTTTTTCAGCAACAGCAAATATCCGTGTCACAATAGACTTATTTTCAGGTATAATCAAAGGCTTGTTAAATACAGCATCTCTAAGTGCAGGAATCTCATCAATATCAGTACAAATCTTAGCAGCTTCAGTAAAACCTTCAAGAATCATTACTGCCGGATATACTATTGTTCCCTCAAAAATATGTTCCTGAAGATATAAATCCTGATCAAAAGATAGTTCTATTTCAGAAATAACTTCAGTTTTAGGTATCCATCTAACAATTTTTTCAGTAAATCTTGAGTTTGTTTTAGGAACTTCAGGGAATAGATATTCTTCAATATTAACGCCTAATTGCCCAGTAACAATAAAAGTAGAAACAGGATGAGAGCTATCACATAAATCAAGATATGAATTAATACCATCTTCAGTTTCAATAGAAGTTACACCAGTGCTTCTAAGTTTATCTACAACACCAAGTTTTTTACCTAAACCAACATCTTTCCAAACTGAATATCCAATCGAAATACAATGAAGTGAAGGATTTGAACGTCTGACTGTTTCCAGTGCCCCGTCAATCCAGGCATTTGCAAACGTATAGTCTGTCTGTCCTCTCATTCCAGTTTTACCTAGTACGGAAGAAATAACATGCAACAGTTTCAGTTGAGCGGCAGGAATACAGTGTAATATATTATAAAAACCCTGGGCTTTTACATTAATCGTTCTCATAAATGTTGTTTCATCCATATCATGCAGTAATTTTAACTGGCTTACTCCTGCACCATGAACAACACCTGTAATTTTCCCCATTTCATTTTCTATTTCAATTACAGAATCTTTAAGCAGATCAAGATCTCTAATATCGAATTTCAAATACTTATATTTAATTTTATCTTCTTCTAGGCGTTTAAAATTTTTGACCATTTCATTTTCAGGATCATCTGAAAATTTAGGCATATCGGAACGTCCTGTTAAAACTATTTTTACACCATACTTAAGAGCAAACTCTCTGGCAAGTTCAAATGTAATGCCCTGGGCGGCCCCGGTAAACAAAACAACATCGTCGGAAGATAACTTTAAGCCTCTCCCATCTGAAACCTGTAAAGGATAAGCAGCTTCGCTATATCTATCTCCATCACTGTCATAATGATATACAACTCTGATTCCTGTAGTCTGCAACTCCTGCTCAACAACATTTGAAAATTTAGCACTATTCCAACTTTCAGGAAGCTCCAGCCATTTAGCATGCAGAGCGGAATGTTCAAGTTTACAGCTTTTAAGAAAAGCTTTTCCTGCATCAATACTGCTATCCTGCATCTCATTATAGGGGCTGGCAATTACCGTTCTTAAATTTTTCCATGCTGCATCTCTATCATCACCAATATTTCTAAATATTTTAAGCAACCCTAAGGCCCGTTTTTGTAGTAACTCATTAAATTTTTCTGGAGAACAATCAACAGATGAATATTTTTCTGCACGATATATGATAAGTAATATGGCAACATTATCGATCTCAATACTGTTTTCTGCTTCTTCAAAACTCAGTATATTTGTTTTTATACCTTTCTTTGAAAACCTTGTACCCATTTCAATAACTTCTTTAGCATTACTGTCTCCAACTATTAACAGAGAACCGTAATGAGGAAGATGAAGCATTTTTTCATTCTCTATAGGAGAATTGATTCTGTCAATTTGAAAAGTTCTTACCCAATCTTCAATATTATTAACAGCAAAATTCGTAGTAGTAACATGACCTGAAGTTTGTACCCTAATACCACTCTCTTCACCAGCATTAAAATCATTTTGGACAGTACTAATAAGGAATATCAAGTTAGAATTAGAAAATACAGCAGGATCAGCCGGTGTTTCTTTGTTAAGTTTCTGGCAAATATTAACTACCAATTCACCAACTTTTATTGAATCAAGGTTCAAATCATCTCTGAGTTTCATTTCGGGGAGAATAGAACTCTTTGGAAACCCTGTACGGTTTGATATCCATTCAATGGCATAGTCCATTATGTTAATATCATCATTTACTTCAGGCTTTGATTCTGTAATCTTCTTTTTATCGTCATTTTCATTCTGTAGGGCTACATCACCCATTTGAGAAACATTATTAAAATGCTTATAATCTAGGCTGATAAAATCATTAATAAAACTGCCACGCTCTGAAAGATAGTTTTGAAACTGTATTGAATTAGCTTCATCAGGCAACATACCAGAAGGCAGGCTTATTTCACCAAGATTAACAGGAGCATCATCGATATCAACTTCTCTTTCACATGGATTGGTAATAAAAATTGGATTATAATTATCCAAATCAAATTTACGATGAAAACGATCAGCATACAAATTTTCAGTTTTAACCGGTATACCAAGGACAAAAGCCTTTGCTATTACTTTATGTATTAAATCAAAACCATTTTCTCCATCAAGATCCGTCTGGTAACATTCAACTTTTTTATTACCAGTAATAGAATTTACAAGTCCTGACAGTATCCCACCAGGGCCTATTTCAAGCCACAAGTCAGGATTTTCAGATTCAAGTTTTTTAACTGCTGTATAAAATCTAACCGGCTTTCTAATATGTTCGCTTAGAAGGTTTTTTAGATTAACTTTATCATCAATTTCATCTCCTAGAGATGTGGACATTACAGTTTTTTTCAGTTTATTGAATGTGAAACCTGTAAGATCTTTCGCAAACTGTTTTGCTGCAGGCGCAGTAATTTCAGAATGAAACGCATGTGATACATTCAGTTTAACTGACCTGATCTTCTTTTCATCGCAAATAGATTTTAAGTGATCAATTGTATTTGCTTCACCAGAAACAACGCTCTGATTATTTGAATTAAAGTTGGAAACAATAGCGTAGCCTTCACATTGGCTTATTAGTTTCTCAACTTCACTGGCAGAGGCAACAACAGCAAGCATGCTGCCTGGATCATCCACTTCCAGATCCCCCATAGCCCTGCCACGGAGTGCCGCTATTTTTACAGCATCTTCAGCGTTAAAAGCCCCTGCTGCTGCACAGGCGCTGATTTCCCCTAAACTATGACCAATGCATATATCAGGAATAATACCCAAAAACTCTAAGAATTTTAATACAGCCATTGAAGATGCAACTATTGACGGCTGTGTAATATTGGTTTTGCTTAACTCTTTTTTTAGTTTTTCCTGCTCTGCTCTATCAAGTCTGAAAATATTATGAAAAACTTTATCCGACAGCTTTCCGCCGAGAATATCTTTTATAGAATCATCTAATCTATTGTAAAAGTCTTCGCATTTTCTTATGGAATATTTGAGATCTTTTCCCATATTAATGCGTTGTGCACCCTGTCCTGGAAACAACCCGACAATTTTAGGTTTGCTTACAGTTTTTCCTGCAAATATACCTTTGCTCGGCAGATTGCAATCTTCTATTGTTTTACCACCCGACAGCATTTCTCTTAAATCTGCAAGAATGTCTGAAAGTTTCCATGGAGAATCAATAACTATGGCAATTCTGTATTTTCCATTTATTTTTTTATTAGCTAAAGCAACTGAAAGGTCAGTCAGTTCAGCAATAGAAATTCGTTTCACAACAGGAATCATTTTGTCAATTTGAGCTAAAATACCTTTGACAGTCTTTCCTGCTAAAAAAATAATTTCTGATGTTCGTTGAGATCCTACTATATTGAGATATTTATCATTTATTTTTTTATCAGGATAAGCTTCTTCAAGAGTAACATGCGAATTAGAGCCTCCAAACCCCATAGCACTGACAGAAACACGTCTTGGCTCATTATCAGAGTTCCATATTCCTCCGTTAATAGCAGGTTCCAAATTTGTCAAAGGTTCTCCAAAAATAAAATTGGGCCTATTGCAGTTTATAGTTGGTGGAATAATTTTTTCTTTAACAGACATAATTGCTTTAACAAGTCCGGCGGCGCCTGCTGCTGCTTTACAGTGTCCGATATTTGCTTTGATACTTCCTATTTTTGCAATATTCTCTGACTCACCAGCTTCTTCCATAAGCCTTCTTATAGCAGAGATTTCAACTTTATCACCAACTGGAGTTCCTGTTCCATGTCCTTCAAACAATCCTACAGATGTAATAGGATAACCGGCTTTTTCGTAAGCTTTTGACAAAGCGCGCATCTGTCCTTCAACGACTGGAGCTGTTATACCTGTTCCTCCTCCGTCTGATGAATATCCCCAGCCTTTTATCAATGCATGAATTTGATAACCTTCAGCACGGGCTTTTTCTTCTGACATTAAAATGAACATACCGCATCCTTCTCCTGTCAGCATACCATTAGGCTGTGTATCGTATGGGCGTATATCTTCCTGCGCCAAAGCTTTTGTTTTGGCAAAACCTACAATTTCAAAAGGATCCAGGCTAATATCGACTCCCCCTGTTACCACTACATCCATTTCATTATCAATCAATGCATTACATGCATTTACTGTTGAAAGCAGTGCAGAAGAACAAGCTCCGTCAATAGTAAAACCGCCGGCACCGAAATCGAAATAATTGCATATTCTTCCGGCAATAGTATTGGACATATTCCCGGCTAAAGAGTCTTCAGTAATTTCAGGCAAAGGAGCATTATATATTTTTTTAAATGCATCAATCATAGATTCAATATAATTTGAAGGAGACGAAATAAGAGTTTTCCTTAAACATCTTTCCACGTAAGGCCAGCGAAAGCGTAAATAATGGCTTCTGGAGAATTCTCCTGTAAGGCTGTTTCCTAAGACAACACCAACACGTGTTAAATCAATTTTTTCAAGCGGTAAATTTGCATTTTCTATCGCTACTTTTGAAGTGTAAAGAGCTAACCAGTGAGCTAGATCAGTAGCATTGTATGTTACCGGAGGGATTCTGTAATCCAGCGGATCAAAAGTCCAGTCAGTAATAACTGACATCAAATCAGTGTAGGTTTTTCCGGGCGCTAACGGGTCTGGATCATAATAATCCTCACTTGGTAGGCGCTCTTTTGGACTTTTACGAAAATATCGGCGGCCTGCAAGAATATTCTCAAATAATTCTTCAGGTGAATGTGCTCCTGGAAATACACAAGCCATTCCAACTACTGCGATCGAATTAGAGTGATCTGGCACTGATTTTGTCATATTATAATATTCTATATAATTGTTAATAATAATTCCAAAATTAAATATATAATAATGGATTATAAGCTCTTACTAATAAAATTAAACTTTTAAAATATTAAACCTACAATAAATAACCAAGATTTCAAAGATGATATAAATTATAGAAAGATTTAACCATTAATATCAGCATTTTGCTTACAGTGGATTTATTTTAATGATATCAAATTTAAAAAAAATATTCCCCTATATACAAATAGGAGAATATTTTTATTTCATAGAGCCAAAAACAAAAAGCTTACATGCTGAAATTAATTAAAAAACTTATTGGTAAAAAACCATTATCCATCACATTTATAACTCAAAACTGGAAGCCTTTCGATTTTGTTGACACATTTACAACTCCAAATTGGAAGCCTTTTGATTCTTCACAAACATTTACTACAGAAATCTGAGACACATTTGATTTTTTAGTTATACAAAGTAAAGCAGTTTGTAAGCCTGAAACATTATTAGCGTCAGAATATAATAATCCGCTGTCTAATCCTACAATTGACTTACCAGCTTCTTGACCTGACGCAAACCAACCGAAATTCCAGCCATAAACATTTTTATTCGGCCAACCTAAATTTGACCAAAGACAGTAGCGGAATGGAGCATAGTTTTCGGTTTCTGCAACTTCAGTCTGAGCTGAAATAGCAATTGAAGAAAAACAGAGCATAGCAAACACTAACAGCATTAATTTTTTCACAATTCTTTCCTCCATGTTTTGTTGACAATAATGTTGAACTCTTATCTAATTTTAAGATATGTTATTAAAAAAATAAATATTTAAACCTAAATTTTATTATAAGTTTAAATTAATCATCATTAATCATTGCGATAAACATGAGGGCGAGTATTTCAATTTTTTGACGTTTTGTTAAAGCATTTGAGTCCTTTAATTTTAAAAGACAGTAAACAAATTCTTCTTTCTTAAATTTCATAAATCGTCTATAAAAATAATTAATAACAATCTGTAAATGAACTTTCCCATCAATTGTATCCTCAAAAAATTTCCATGGGAATGCCTTCTTCTTGTATTCAGAAATGATCAATTCTTTTGCTTCATTTACGTTCAGCTGGCAAAGCCTTATATATCGATAATAAAGGTCCCCAGAGTTATAATATTTCGCTATAAAATAAAGTAATTCCTGAAGAAATATTGTTTTACATTTTAAATTAAGAATTTTGTCAAAAAGAAGCAGTACAAGATTATCAGATTTTAGCTTCAACAAAAATTCACAACAGAAAATAATAACGATGGGGATCTCACTTTCAATTAGTATTTTTTCTACATTTACAATACTTTCTTTATCTCCCATTTTACCTAATGCTGCAATTGAAAATGCCTTAAGTTGATAATCTTTAGAATTCATAGATGTTCGAAGCAGCGGAATTGCCTCCCTGTATTGCTCAACGCCAAGACTGTAGGCTGCAAGATAAGCTGTAGTAAATTCTCCTCTTCTTAATTCTTTCATTAAAACGGCATTAGATTTTTCTGTGACAGTTGTATTCTGCAGCCCGCGAATAGACATTAGACGGATCAGGGTTGAAGGAGATTTAGCATAATATAACAAGGCTTCCTCTGAGATTTGTGACGGATGCATACAAATCTCTTTTACATCATGCATCTCATTTTCTGGACTTGAATATTTTTCCATTTTATTTATTGCATTCATGGTGCTCAGTTCTTTTGGAGAAAGCAGAATATTCATTACCTTGCTCAAAGACCATCCCCCTTTATTCTTAAAAATAAATATCAATAACAGAACTATGATCAGCACGACGAGTAAAATTAAATAAAAATATGAGTATAGTTGAATCGATTCAGAAATATTAGAACGTAAAAACCATAATACAGCGCTTCCCATAAGTGTGACAACTCCGCCAAAAGCACCGCAGAACACACTGTAAAATAAGGAATAACCTACTGATTTTTCCTGTGGAACAATCATAAGAAACTGATGAAATGTACTTGTTGTCAATCCTGTACTTGTAGCTCCACCAAGAATAAATATCATTATCAGATTAAAATAAGGTATATTGTGGTCTGGTATAAATACCCAAAAAGCTGCAGTAAGAGCTGTTCCTATAAAATAAATTATAATTAATGGCTGAGGCCCTGTATGCTCTGAAACAAATCTGCTGAAATAAGATGCAATGATTCCGCCCAACACCTGAATTATAATAAAAATTAATGCTACGGATGAAACTACTCCATAAACTTTGTCCAGCGCTATTATAGATACAGTAATGACAAGTGAATTTAAAGATAGAACGACAGCAGAAAGAAGCATAAACTTTCTTACTTTTTTGTCTCTAAATAACACTGTAAGAGCTTTGAGAATTGTATAGTTTAGAGCTGAAGTTTTGGAAAAATCTGTCTCTTTAACTCTAAAAAGTATAAAACAGCAGATGATATTGGCTACAGCACCGATAAAAATTATTATTCTGTAAGTGTATATATTTAACACAAACCTAAGGAGCAGGTATAAAACGATAAAGGATATCAGCATAGATGTATTGTAGTTCAGAAATGAGTGCGAGGTATACCTTCCTCTGTTGGTAGGTTCTGTAAGATCTATCAATAATGGTTCCAAAGCAGGGTTTCCTAAACTTCTAAAAATACAAAAAACGAATATGAAGCAAAGCATTGACATTTCAAGTAAATATTGCGGGAGGAAAAATGGAGTGGTAACAATAAGAACTGCAGCGCCCCCTTTAAACAACCATGACAGCCCCATTGTATATGCTGCACCTTTTTTTGCTATAAAATATTTTGCACACAGCACAGCAATCATTCCAAAATTTACAAAAGAGGTACTTATTACAACGATAAAAGGCCTAAAATTCAGTTGAAGAAGAAATAATGACATAATATTAGTAGAGATACAGGCAGAACATATCCCGTTGAAAAAAGAAAAATACAAGAGCTTAGTCCTCTGCTTCTTCTTTTGTATCAGAGTAAGTTTTTTTTTGGATATCATTATGACTAAAGATTAACAATATTATTTTTCTATAATATTGAGTTTAGCCAATTTTAAACAAAATTGCATAAATTATAATATATATTTATTTAAGAATGGTTCATAATTCATTATATTTTGAAGATTTGCCAAAACTCTTATTTTTTGGGTATTTAATTGCATTCTTTTTAAGTTTGTCAGAAGCTGCCTCCAGAATATCAATTTTTAATCTATCAGAAAGCCTAATCAGATAAATTAAAATATCTGCAATTTCATCTCTAACATTACTAAGTTTATCTTCGTCCAAACAGAGAGATTCATTTTCAGTTAACCACTGAAATTGTTCGACCAGCTCAGCAGCTTCCACGATCAGAGCCATTGATAAATTTTTAGGTGAATGAAACTGCTCCCAATTTCTGTCATCTGAAAATTGTTTAATTTTCTTTTTTAATATATCTATATCCATAACAGATAAATATCTTCTCCTGATGTATTAGTTCTTAATAATGCAAAACCACCATGAGATGGCAAATAAATTTATCAATTTTTAATTCTATTTCTCCATCTTTATAGCTAAAAGGAATTTCTGTTCCTTCAGGTTCCAATGTTATTTTTTTAATTTTTTCACCCAGATTTATTCTTATATTTACATTATTAAGAGGCAAAAGTTCTTCAATAATTTCAATTCTCTTGTTTTTTTCAGAAAATGACCCAACATTGAGGTCCATGCCACCCCTTGCAATAATATTAGCATATAGAAGGTGCAGGATATAACGATTTTCTTTTTCCTGTTGTAAAAGAGATATTCGTGCTGTTGAAGGCATATTTGTAGTAACTGTTTTACAATCTTCTAACAGCAAATTCAAAGAATTAACAATATAATCCTTATAAATTACCGCTGCATGTGTTTTATATAATTTAAAAACTTCGTGCGCCAGATAAACAATATTATTTTTATGAACTCCGCACACATATCCTGATTTTTCAGGTTTGTAAGGAGTATGCTGATGAGAGCAAAAATGTTTATAACTTCTATTAAAATACGGGTCGTAAACATCTCCCAAAGAAACCGAATCTCTATTTTTAATTCTGCAGCTTTTTGTATACATCACAAATGGGGTTTTTACATAATCAGGCTGGACAGCTTTTGAAGGTTGAATAAAATCATGTGAATATTCAGAGATACCATTTACGTCAGCTCCAACATCAAACAAAAATTTTGAACACTCTTTATTTAAACCGCTTCGTCCAGACAAAAATAGTTTCCCTCCCTGAATCATATAATCATCCAGTTTATCTTTCAGTAAAGGTGTAATTTCAATTTCATCAGGAAGGACAAGAACCTTATATTTTTTAAAATTCATTTCCGCATCTATAATGTCAAATAGAATACCGGACTCCAGCAGGATTCTAGCTGCTCCGGCATCTGCAGGATCATCCATTGTTATTTTGTTATGCAATGAAACGCTTGACAGAATTGCTGCATCTGCAATATTCTCTGTATTTGAACACCAGGGTTCTTTTTCTTCTACTTCCTTATAGGCACTGCTAATCAACGAATATGTACTTTCATCAAGTCTGCTTTCAGGATGAAGCTGATCACCTATGCTGCATTTTGCTCCGTATGCAAGCATTGCCGCACATTCGTAGCGAAGAGCATTAGGGTGTTTAAATCCGCCAAATTCGCCCCATGACGTATGAAATTTACCTGTCATTCCTAAATAATCATGCTCTAAATTCTTACAGTATTTAGCAGACATGGGGAAATGATCATATCCCCAGCCTCCTGTTGGAAGAGATTCAAGCTCAAGATGTGAAAAATATTTTAAAACATCTCTTTTACCTCTCTGAATATGTCCTGTATTATGAAAAATAGGCATATTGGGATCAAATGCTTTTACAGTATTTGTAGTTGCCTCATAATATTTTAATTTTGACTGTTCCGCAAACCTTAATCTGTCCTCTTCTTTCTCTGGATCAAATCCATTTTTCAGCATATCCTCAAGACACCATCTGCAGCAACACTGCCCCTGATGTATAATATCAAGAAAAATGCCATCACAATCAGGAAACTTAGTTAAGACTTCGTGAATATGGTCACATAAAAAATCTAAATATGGGGAATTAAAACATAAATCGTGAAACCCTGGATCCAAAGCACGTTTAGTCCATCCAATATATTGTCCGTCAGGCCCTACCTCACGCCATTCAGGATGCTCATACGCCACCATATTGTTCACACCGGCAGTTATATATACCGGGACATTAATATCAATTTCTTTACAGGCTTCAAACTGCGCTCTTAAAAGATCAAATGTTAAATTAGGATGCTTTTTACCAGTCTCAGTATCGAAATAGCTCCAACCGTGATGACATGTTGCAAAACATGTTATTGAGTTTACATGTGCATCATTTAACGTTTTCTGCCAATGAGCTTTATCAAACTGTTTTCCTATATTTGAAATCAGCGGAGATGTGTGAAAATCTAAATGGACCTGCCTATAACGCAGTTTATGCATAATTGAATCCTCCCTAAATAATTCATTTAACTATATTAAAAAATTAAATTTCACTTTTTATCACTTCCAGTTGTTTGTGAAGATCATTTATTTCTTCCCGCCAGTAGGATTCACTCCCCCAGTGAGGAAAATTATGTTTAAATTTAAAATCTTTTTCCTGCTTTGCGCACCATGACAGAAAATATATCATCCTCATTATTCTAAGTGGTTCAATCAGTTTTAATGAAGCAGTATCAAACTTCCTGAATTGTCTGTATCCTTTTAAAAGCAGATCAAGTTCATTCTTGCATCTATTAACACGATCAGGTAAGATTAGCCAGAGATCCTGCACAGGAGGAGCTGTCATCATATCGTCAAAATCTATAAACATAATTCCTTCATCAGGTCTGTGCAGAATATTTCCGGCATGGCAGTCACCATGAGTCCTAATGAATTCTGCATTATCGAATGCATCTGTAATAGTATTTATGATATCATTGGATAGTTTATTAAATTCAGACATATATCGTGGTGTAACAAACCAGCCTTCTCTTAAAAAATCAATTTCCTGTTTTGTTGATGACAGGGGATGATGTTTAATTCTCTCTTTTGCTTCAGAAACTGTCCCTACATTATGAAGCCTGCCCAACATTCCTCCAATTCTCTTCCAGTCATCTTCCGTACATATTTCAAAATTTCTTCCAAATCTTTTTGGAAAAACGGTAAAATAGACTCCGTTGACTTCACCTAAAGTATCACTTGAAGTTGATTTAATTGGAGAAATAACTGGAATTTCAGCGTCTTCACATTCTAGAACAAAATTATGTTCATCAATCAAAGCCTGTCTACTCCATCTCCCCGGCCTATAAAATTTGGCGACAAATCTTGTTCCGTCCAGAGCCTGAAGTTCATAAACTCTATTTATATAACTGTTTAAAGGATAAGAAAAACTTGTCATATCCTTATCAAGAAAATCTTCTACCGCCTCAATAAAAATATCAGGTCCGAAGTCTTTAAAGCTATTACTTATATCAGAATTATCCATATTTTTAAACTATTTAAATATTAACGTTTCAATAATCTAGCATGTAAACCTGTATGAACAAAGGGTAAAAACAATTTGATATAAAACAGCTTTACTGATTATTCTCAATATTCAACTACTGCAGTTACCGTATGAATAATTAATATTTATTCAGTAATCATAAAATTTTCTGAATATCTGTAAAAAATCTCAAATTAAGCTTGACCTGTCTATAGGTTTATAGTTTATTTTTAATTCATACCATGGAAGTAGTGCATTAATGTTGAAAGTAATTAGAATTTATCATTACAATCTAGAGAGGTCTGAAGATGAATAATTTTTCAAAACATGAATGGGTAGCCTTATTTAAGGAGATCGGTCTAAGTGAGGATCAAATGATAAGATGGCATCAAATATTTGAGTCTAAACATCCAGAAACTCATCAAAAGTTTCTTGAATGGCTTAATATTGATGAAAATGAAATAAAAAAAATCCGTAAATTATAATATAAAATTCAAAGCAGTCTAGATTTTAGACTGTTTTTTTTAATATATGGAATTTTTAAATGTACACAGTATCTCAAGTAGCAAAAAAAACAGGCTTATCCAGAAGTACGCTTCTTTATTATGAACGCATAGGCTTAATCGCACCCGAACATAATTCTTTAAATGACTATCGTTTATATAATGAATGTGATCTGAGAGACTTAAGTAAAATCTGTCTCTATAGAAGTATGGGAATACCTCTGAAACAGATAATTTCAATTCTTAATGATAGAGAAACACATATCTCTTCTATTTTAGAAACTCAGTTGGAACAATTGAATAAAAAAATAAACATTCTCAGGGAACAGCAAAAAACAATACTTAATATTCTGAAAAATGATAATCTGAAAAAAAAAACCAGAGCAATAAGTAAAGATGACTGGATTAACATACTTAAGGCTACAGGTTTATCAGATGATGAAATGATTAAATGGCATGTCGAATTTGAGAAAAATTCGCCGGAAGCACATCAGGATTTCTTAGAATCTCTTGGTATCGATTCTGAAGAGATTAAAAAAATAAGAAGTCTGAATTAAACTTTGATTTTCATAATAAATTATTATAATTGACTATATAATAATTTTTTATGTATTTTATAGTCTTATCGCTTTATGTCTGAAATTATAAAATTTTTTAAAAGTTTTAAATTTGCATTCGCTGGGATATTCGAAGCCTTTAAAAGTGAAAAAAATGTAAAGTTCCACTATTTTGCCGCTCTATGCGTGTTAATACTCAGTTTTATACTCAAATTGTCTATAACACAATGGTGTATCATTATTATGACTATCTGCCTGGTTATATCTGTTGAGATGATAAATACATCCATCGAAAAATTATGCAATGTTGTATGTAAAGACAGCAATGAATTTATCAAAAAAGTAAAAGACATTTCAGCAGGTTCTGTTCTCGTAGTATCTATTGCCGCATGTATCGTAGGTATTTTAATATTCGGAAGCAGAATCCTAGATTATTTATACTAATAATTTAAAAAAAATTGCTTAATGGACATAACAGCCTTGACACCTCAGCCTCATTTTCGCATCATGCTGGATCTATCTCTGGCTTTCATACCTCTATTTATTAGTTTTATTATTTTTATTCCTAAATATAAAAATCGTAATATTATATGGTGGACAGGTTTTATCATTTTTATAGCATTTCTGCCTAATGCACCTTACGCATTAAGTGACTACATACACATACTTGGTGCTATAGATGATTACCACAATCTGATTTTCTTATATTTTATATTGTTACCAGCATACACTCTATATATGCTGATATGCTTTGAAGCTTATGTAATATCTCTCACTTTATTTACACACTATTTAAAAAAAAATTCTGCTCAAAAGTGGGTTTTAAAATTGGAAATACTAATAAATCTGCTCTGTGCACTAGGCATATTTCTAGGTAGATTTCAAAGGCTCAACAGTTGGGTAATAGTTACAGAATTTAATGATTTTCTGTCTAGGTTGAAATATGATTTTTCACATTTCATGCCGATAATTATAATTATTGCTATATTCATAATAATTTATATTCTCTTTCTAATATTTAAGAAAATAAACATGTTAATATGGAATAAAATTACCACAAGTATCTCACACAGCAAATTCCACTCAAATTAAAATCTAATGGAGATTTATATTTCAGAATTTTCAAGGATGGGATTAATTAGTCTTCAGGCTGACAACTTTTCCGTCAAAGTTCAAAAGTGGATCTATCTCAACACCTAAATGTCTCAAAGCAGTTACAGCGACATCTGCGATACTAGGCTGTTCTTCAATATCCCCCCTAACTACAGATTTTCCATATGAGATAAAAAATACCATTTCTTCTTGAATAGAATTTTCACCATGCCTTTTAGCAAAACCGCCATGATCAGAAGTTACTATTATGAGCCAGTTTTCATCATTGACAGCTCTGCGATTATCTACAGCAAATATAATTTTTCCAACAAACTCATCCATGCGCTTTATAGATTTAAGGTATCTGGCAATATGAGGTCCGTATCCATCTGAATGACCTACAGCATCAACATCATCAAATTGTACAAAAACAGCATCAGGATCTTTTTCCTGCAAAATTTTAACTACTAATTCTATCACTTCTTCACTTGATTCAGGTGATGAAATAAAATCATTACAGTCATATTTTAAAATATTATTGATAGGCCCCCATTGAGGTATAGAAGCTATTTTTAAATGTGGATACTTATCCTTAGCAATATTAAAAAAATGTGGATATTTCAGTTTAGCATCATATTCATTATCTAAAATACCATGCTTATTACTGAATACTCCTGTCAACATAGTTGTCCATGCTGGTCCGCTCACAGTTATCGGGTCCGTTTTAGCGTAAAAGCTGAATGCTCCATTCATCCACAGTTTATCAATATTAGGAGTGTGAGCTATAAGCAGTGCATCGGACCTGCACCCGTCTAAACCAATAATTAACACCTTATTTTTCATTAAAAAATCATTTCCTTAATTTCACTATAACAGAATAAAAAACATCATGTTGATTATTTGTTTTATGTTATTGATAAGTACAATAACTACTGTAATAGTTTTCCACATCATTTCATTATGGAAGAGTTCACGACGAATGTCGTGCTTTTTTCACATGAATTTGCCATGAACTCTAACGCAAGCTTTCAATTCTATTTGTTTAAATACTATAAATTAAACAGTTCCTATCCTTTCAACTTAAACACCAACACTGATTTCGCCAATAATTATGCTTGAAGCTTTTGGTAAAGAAATATTTAGTCGCTGTCGCGAAATAGAACTATCTGATCAGTAATGCATTATAAGTTTTATGTTAATTCATGTGTTCAGAAACATCACCCATTGAAGCCACTGCATGAACTACACTTTCTTTGTAGGTTTTAAAAATTTCTTCTTTA
>PVBE010054795.1_pt1 | contig 96428 bp, 93 predicted proteins | sample 1631181 | NCBI WGS metagenome assembly PVBE01 (sample SAMN08397723, study PRJNA350692) | Marine metagenome, whole genome shotgun sequencing project. | isolation source: water | place: Pacific Ocean | collected 2012-04
CCAGCCTTTCAGCGTCGCATTACCCACGAGACCAGGGAAGCGCGCAACGGATTGTGCAGCGTGCACTGCTTCGGCGGCGCGGATCAGCGTCTTCGACGGGACACAGCCGATGTTCACACAAGTACCGCCGATGGTGCCGTGTCCGATCAGCGCGACCCGCGCACCGAGGTTGGCAGCGGTGATCGCGGCCGAGAAGCCCGCCGAGCCGGCACCGATCACGGCAAGGTCGTAGGCGCGGGGCTTCGAGTCACCGCCAGGCACGGCACAACAATCGTTCAAGGGGGGCTGCTCCTTCGCCGGTCGGGGATGGGGCTCAACTGCCGGTGGCGGCAGCCGGGTATCCTGCATTGGTCGAAGCGGCAGCGATGGCCGCCCTATCCGTCACTGCGGGATCGAACAGGACCGTGGCGGTCTTGTTCTCGAAATCGACGCTGACCGACTTCACGCCAGAGACGCCTTCCATGGCCTTGCGTACGGTCACCGGGCACAACGCGCAGGTCATGTTCTCGATGGCGAAGGTGGCAGATTGCGATTCGGCGGTGGTGGCGCCGGCCGATTGCGCCTGAGCGGGCGAGCTAGCGACTGCGGCCCACAGACCGACTGCCCCGAAAGTGAACAGCAACGCAAAGATAACGGTCTTCATGACGGGAGCTCCTTCGTCCGAATTTGAAACGGTGATGTCAGTAAAACAGCGACGCCCACCAGTCGATGCTCGCGGCAGACACGACCAGCAGGGTCGCCACCCACAGCGCCGTCTTGGTGACGATTGCGCTCTCTGGCCTCGCGCAGTACGAGCCCTCCTCGCAGGCCGGCTTCTGTTTGAAATAGACCTGACGAAAACCGAGCCCGATGAACACCAGCGCGACTCCGAGAAACACGGGCTTGTAGGGCTCGAGCGCCGTCAGGTTGCCGATCCAGGCGCCGGAGACGCCCAATGTCAGCAGCAGGAGCGGCGCAATGCAGCACGACGACGCCAGTACCGCACCGATGACGCCGCCGGCGGCAAACCAAGTCTGTCTGGGTGGTGTGCCAATGCGTGTCGGGGCGATCACTTCAACATCTCTGATACCCATCGCGGTGATTCCTCGATTCCCATAGAAACAGAGCGTAAACTCTGTAGTCGCTACAGAGTCAAGAGGCCTTGAACATGGCGGCGAAGAGAACGCCGGCGCCCCTCAAGCGCGCTGAGCTAGCGAACCGCTCGGGCTGCAACATCGAGACGATCCGCTACTACGAGAAAATCGGGATGCTGCCGGACCCGCCGCGCACGGCGTCGGGCTATCGCCTATACGACCAGAAACACCTGGCCCGTCTGCGGTTCATCCTCCGCGCGCGGGAGCTCGGCTTTCCCATCGAGGAGATCCGCGGTCTGCTCGGTCTGGTAGACGGCGGCACCCAGACCTGTGCCGAAGTCAAAGCGCGCACCGAGAGGCACCTCGAGGATGTGCGCGCCAGAATTGCGGACCTCAAGCGAATCGAGCGCGTCCTGGCGCAAACCGCGAAGCAGTGTTCAGGAGATGAGGTGCCTGATTGCCCGGTCCTCGAGGCGCTGGCCTCGTGATGGCGTCGGTAGCCGTTTATCTCGGTGCCGCGGCAGCCGAAATCGCGGGGTGCTTCGCGTTCTGGGCCTGGCTGCGGCTGGACAGATCTCCGGCCTGGCTGGTCCCCGGCATGATCAGCCTGGCGGCGTTCGCTTTTCTGCTGACGCGAATCGAAAGCGGCTTTGCCGGCCGGGCCTATGCCGCCTATGGCGGCGTCTACATCGCGTCGTCACTGGCGTGGCTGTGGCTGGTCGAGGACCACACGCCCGATCGATGGGACGTCATTGGCGGGTTGATATGCCTCATCGGCGCCGCCGTGATTCTCTGGGGACCAAGACCCGCCTGAGGCGTCAGGGGCCCGATGTCGGCCCGTCGTCGGCAATTCAGTTCGAGTGCCCTGAGGCATCGTGCCCCGTTCCACCAGCATTACAAAAGCGGCCGACATCCCGGTGCGCACGATCGACGTGCTCGAATTCGAGGCTGGAATGGGAAATGTCGAAGCGGTCCCTCAGCGTTTCCTTGATGTCATTCTTAATCGCCTCCTGGCGTCCCCATCCGACATCGGTCAGAACGACGTGGCAGTCCAAAGCAGCCTCATGTTCCTGCATCTGCCATAGATGAACATGATGAACTCCAGATACTTCATCGATAGCACAGAGCCCACGGATCAGTACGTCAGCGTCGATCCCCGGGGGGCTGCCGAGCATCAGCGTGCGTATTGGTCCGCCTATCTCGCTGATGCTCAGATACAGGATATAGCCCGCGATGACGAGGGTGACGATCGGGTCGACCAGCCACCAGTCGTACAAGAGCATCAACGTGCCACCTGCCACTACGCCGACGGAGGCCAGGGCATCCGACAGGTTATGGAGGAAGAGAGCCCGGATGTTGACGCTGCCCTTTTGCATCGACCAGGTCAGGAGCGCTGTCAGGGTATCGACCAGAAGCGCTATCGCGCCAAGTACCACCACGGTCCAGCCGGCAACCTCCGGCGGGTCGACCAAACGCAAAACGCCTTCGTAGACGAGATAGACCCCGACAATAATCAGCGTCGTGTAATTGATCAGCGCGGCCACAACCTCGATCCGGGCGTAGCCGAAGGTCATGCGGCTATCGGCGGGCCGCCGCGAAATCCGGCGCGCCGCATAGGCGATGACCAGCGATGCCATGTCCGAAAAGTTGTGCAGCGCATCGGCGATCAGTGCCAGGCTGCCCGAGAGCACACCGCCAATGATCTGTGCGACCGTCAGCAGCGCATTGGCCCAGATGGCAACCGAGACCCGCCGATCACCACTGCCCGCGTCTACATGCTGATGCGAATGCGCCATGCTCAGGTCAACGCTCGCCGATCGGCAGGGCCGACTGGATCTGACCGATGTAGACCCAGCCCGCTTCGGGACTGCCCGTACGGGCATGCTCACGGATGATCCGCACCGCCTCGGCTGTTCGGTTCTCATCCTCGCAGACCAGTTCGAGCTTGACCTCCGTAATCACCTTGTCGCCGATTTCAATGGAATACTCCTGCTCCTTGCTGTCCAGCGCTTTCAACATACCTTTGACATCGATGATCGACAGGTTTCTATAGCCCGCTTGTTCGAGTGCGCGCACGACATCTGCGATCCTTTTGCGGTGAACGTAGGCCTTGATCTCTTTCATGCTTGCTTCTCCTGACGAGTCTCGATCCATTCGTATATCACTGGCAGCAACACCAGTGTCAGCAACGTCGACGTGATGAGGCCGCCGACCACCACGGAAGCCAGCGGGCGCTGGGTTTCGGCACCCACACCGGTCGAGAGCAGCATCGGAAACAGCCCGAGGATCGAGGTTACAGCGGTCATCAACACCGGGCGCACCCGAAGGTCGCAGGCTTCCCGTATGGCCTCGCTCACGGTGCGGCCGCTGGCGCGCAGTTCGTTGGCGAAGCTGACCAGGACGATGCCGTTGAGCATCGCAACGCCGAACACGGCGATAAAGCCGATTGCCGAGGGCACTGAGAGGTACTGGCCCGAGATCCACAGAGAAACCACGCCGCCTATCGTCGCGAAGGGCACGTTGACCAGGATCATCGAGGCATATTTGACCGAGTTGAACGCCGTGTAGAGCAGCACGAAGATGAAGAAGATCGTCAATGGCACGATGATGGACAGCCTGGCCAAGGCTCGTTGCTGATTCTCGAACGCACCACCCCATTCGATCCAGTAGCCCGGCGGCAAATCGATTTCCTGTTCGATCAGCTCATTGGCTTCCTGCACGAAACCATCGACGTCACGCCCCCTCACATCCATCTGGATTACGGCGTAGCGCTGCAACTGCTCACGGCGCACAAAGGAATACCCTTCATCGACGGACACCTCCGCAACCGTATCGAGCGACACGATCGCTCCGGCGGGCGTCCGCAGCGGAATGTCCCGAATCGCCGCGATTGATTCCTTCGACGCGTCGCCGATGCGCGCAGTGATAGCGAAACGTCTTACCCCGTCGATGAGCGTGGACACGGGCTCGTTGCCTATTCCCGTTCGCACGACCGCTAAAATATCGTCTGCATTGAGGCCGTAACGGGCCAGCGCCTCGCGATCTACGCGGATCTGCACCTGCGGCTTGCCCAGATTGGCCTCCAGCGACAGGTCAGTCACACCCGGCACCTGTGCTATCACTTCCTTCAACTCTGCGCTGATGCGGTCGAGTTCCGAGAGTTCCTGTCCATAGAGCTTGGCTGCCAGCGTCGCCCTGACGCCGGAAATGAGCTCCTCGACACGCATCTGGATAGGTTGGGTGAACGCGATCACGGCGGTCGGTACGGTTTCCTCGAGGGTCTCCCGCATGGCGTCCGCCAATTCCTCAACGCTACGCTCACGTTCACTGCGCGGCTTCAAGCCCGTGTAAATCTCCATGTAATTGACGTCCGCAGTCTCGCCCTTCTCAGCACGCCCGATCATCGCAATGGTCGTCTCGACCTCGGGAAACTCGGCCAGCGCCCGCTCAATCTTCTTGGAGATCCGGATGGACTCATCCAGCGACGTAGACGGTATAGAAGTGACCCGCCACATGATGGACCCTTCCTGCAGTTGCGGCATGAACTCCTTCCCGAGCAAGGGAAAGAGCGCGAGACTTGCGCACAGCAGAACGAGCGCGGACACGACCACGATGCCCCGGTGCGCGAGCGCCCCGCGGAGCAGCGGGCGGTAGGCGCGGGAGATGACCCGGGTCAGGCGGGTCTCGCGATTCGACTTCGGCTTGAGGAACATGGCGCATAGCACCGGGATCAGGGTCAGCGCCAGCAGCAATGAACCGGCCATCGCGAAGCTGATCGTAAAGGCCATGGGCTTGAACAACTTCGCCTCCAAGCCCTGGAGGGAAAACAACGGCATGAAGACAACGATGATGATGAGGATCGCAAAGGCGAGTGGGTTGGCGACTTCACGCGCCGCGCCGAGTACAGCAGCAGTTCGGTCCACGGATTCTCCTCGCGCGAGGCGGTCCGCCAGCGTGCGGTACGCATTCTCGGTAATGACGATGGAACCATCGACGATCATGCCCACGCCGATCGCGAGACCCGCCAGGGACATCAGATTCGCCGTCAGGCCGGCGCGCTCCATGAAGATGAACGCGATCAACATCGACAGCGGCATCGAGACGACCACGATCAAGGCCGAGCGCAGTTCACCGAGAAACAACGCCAAGACGATGGCCACCAGAATGCCGCCGATCAGGAGCGCTGACGATGCGGTGCGCACCGCTTGCTCGACCAGCTCGGTGCGCTCGTAGACGGGCTTCAGGGACATACCCTCCGGCAGCGTACCCTTGACGGTTTCGACCTTTTTCTTGACGGCTTCCACGACCTCCGCCGCGTTGGTCCCAATGCGCGACAGCGCCATGCCGAGCACGACCTCCTTGCCGTCGCGCGTGACGGCACCGAATCGCAACGATGGCGCCTGGCGAATGTCAGCGACGTCGCGCAGATACACCGGCGTGCCGTCCTCGACCTTTACCACCATGCTGCCGATGTCCTGCTCGTCGGCTACGAGACCGAGGCCGCGGACGAGATATTGCTCCGGCCCGAGATCGATGTATTGGCCACCGACCTGACGATTATTCGCTTCGATGACTTCGATCACATCGCGGTAGCCGAGGCCGAACTTGATGAGCCGCAGCGGATCGATCACCACCTGGTACTGTCGCTCTTGCCCGCCCCACGAAAGCACATCATCGACGCCGGCCGCGGTGCGCAGTATCAGCCGTACGGACCAGTCCTGCACCGTGCGCAGATCCATGTCGGTGATGGAATTGGCCAGGGCCTCGTCCGCGCGTTCGATGGTGTACCAGAAAACCTGACCGAGCCCCGAGGAGTTCGGCCCCATCTCGGGGGTACCGTAGCCCTCCGGGATACGGTCCGCGACTTCCTGGAGCCGCTCCATGACGAGCCGCCGGGCAAAGTAGATGTCGACGTCGTCCTCGAAATAGACGGAGACATAAGACAGACCGAACAGCGACACGGAGCGGATCTGCTCGACTCCCGGCAAACCGGCCATGCCGGACTCGATCGGAAACGTCAGCAGCTGCTCTACGTCCTCGGCCGCGAGGCCGGGCGACTCGGTGTAGATGTTCACCTGCACCGGGGTTACGTCAGGAAACGCATCGATTGGTACCGTGTTGATCGCACGCACGCCGAGAAACGCGACGACAAGAAAGGCCACGATCACTAGGAACTTGTAGCGCAGCGACGCTTCAACGAGAGAATTCAACATGTCTGCGCGCTCCTAGTGTGCGTGGCCTTCGCCCATCTGCGACTTGAGGGCGAGTGACTTCAACAAGAAGGCACCCTCGGTGACGATCTCGTCGCCGACTGCAAGGCCAGCGGTAATCTCGGTCCAGCCGCCCAGCGTTGCGCCGGTTTGCACCGGCTGCGGATGCAGCTCCTCGCCCTCGACCTTGAACACCGTCGGCACGCCCTGCATCAGCAGCACCGCCCCCTCGGGCACCGCGGCCCGCGCCTGTGCGCCGGCCATCTCCAGGTTGACATCCACGTAGTCGCCGGCGTGCAAGGCGTGGGCCGGGTTTGGCACCTCGATCCGTACGCCCCGAGTCCGCGTCGCCTCGTTGAGCCGGTGCTGCAGCTGCACCACGGTGCCCTCGAGCCAGCGCGTACCATCCCGGCTGACCCGCGCCGACGCACCCACCGTCACATCGCCGGCGCGATCCGGGCGCATCTGCGCTTCTACCCACAGCACCGATTCGTCACTGACCACAAACAGGACCTGGCCGGGCTCGATGATCTCGCCGACCACGAACGGATCTCGGATTACCGTGCCGGCACGAGGGCTCAAGAGCGCGAACTCGCCGGTGGCGCGGGAGGCGTCCCCGTCGGCAAGCAGCTTCGACACCTGCGACTTCGTGAGCCCGTAGGCTCGGACCGTAGCGTAGGCGCGCTGGCGGGCGACCTCGGCCGCAATGTAGCGCGTCTCGGACACGACACCGCGGCCGAGCTCGCGAACGCGGTTCCATTCGCGGTCCGCTTCGATCAGGGCACCCTGCGCCGCGGCCACCTCGACGCTGGAGAGCGTCACCAGCGCTTGTCCGGCCTTGACGGGTTCACCTAGCCGCGCGTGGCGGGCGACGATCTGAGCCGCGATGCGCGGGGTCACCTGCGCCGTCTGATAGTCGTTCAGGCGCACCTCCCCCGGGGCTGTGATAACGTCCGTCAATACCCGCGGTGAGACCTGCGCCGTACGTATCCCCTGCGCCGTGCGCTCCGCGACGGCCATCACAATCGCCCCTTCCTCCTCGTGCTCCTCGCCCTCGTGCTCTGCCGGTTGTGCCGCCGTTGAAGCGGTCATTAACAGTGACAGGGCCAGGCCCCAGAATCTCGATACATTCATCTCTTTCTCCTTCAGCGCCGCGCGTGGATATCGTCGAGCGAAAGCCAGTCGTCGATCTGGCCAGATGCCCGCAACCACTCCAACCAGCCCTCCAGCAACGCGAGTCGCAGGGCGAAGGCGTTGTCCTGCACCTCGAGCGTCTGGCGAAGCTGAACCAGATAGTCGGTCGTACTCAGCTCACCGGCCTGCCACAATTGCCGCAGCTGATCGGTCTGCAGAGCCAGACTCGGCTGTCCAGCCTGTTCCCAGTCATCCCAAGCCCCGCGCAGCAGTTCGTAGCGCTCGCGGGCACTCTCCAGGCGCGCATCGGCACGCCGCAGCACGGCGTCGGCGGCGAACTCGGCTTCGTTGCGGTCGGCCAGCGCAGCGCGCACTTCGTTGTCGAAGCGATTGCGCACGAACAAGGGAATCGACACGCTCAGGCCCACCAGCGATTCACCCGCTTGCTCGCCGCCACGCAAGCTCAGTGTCGGATCGGGCTTCTGCGCCTTGCGGCGGACGGCCACGCGCGCGCTCTCCAGATCGATCTGCTTGAACGCCGACAGCACTTCGGGCAAGGCGCGGACGAGAGCTTCGGGTTCGCCACTGATGTGTGCCAACGGTGGCGGGGTCGACAACTGCGGCCATGACGGCGGGGGCGCTTCCACGGCCAGAGCGCGGACCGCTTGCCGGGCAGCCGCTAAGTCACCGGCCCGTGTCGCGCGCTGAATCCGCGCATCGGTCGCCGCGAGGCTGGCCACGCTGAGTTCGACCTGGTTCAGATCGCCCGCCCTATAGCGACGTTTGGCCAGCGCGGCGAATTCGAGCATGATGCGCTCGGCCGCGGCGGCGAGTTCGTCCCGTTCGGTGGCGATCTGATGCGCCGCGAGCCGACCCAGCAAATCGGTGCTGAACGACCACAGCGACAGTTGGTAGCGCGACTCCGCTAGCAGGCGTTCGCGCTCGGCGGCGTTGCCGCGCGCCTCGCGCTTGCCGGCCCAGTCGAGCGTCTGACTGATACCGAGAGTGCGCGCATCGTCAGCCGAACTCTCGGCTTGGGCGTTCAATTCGGGGTTATACAGTGGGCGCGCGGCGGCATCGCGCAGCGCACCGCTGGCGTCGAGGGCGGCGCTCGCGGCCAGCACATCCGGATTTGATAGAGCTAAATCTTGCACGAAACGTTGCAGTGCCGGATTGGCACGAAGCACTTCCGTGGGAGATTCGTCGGCAAGCACAGACGCCGCCAGCAGGATCAGGGAGCCTGAGATCAGCGCGCGCCCATAACGTGGGATAAGCATAAGCAGGTTGTCCGTGTACGAGTGCAGACTGGCGCGCGCCGCTTCGGGGGCGTGCGCCTGCTCGAGAGAAACCGGCTTAGGCGTTCGGCGGTGGAGTCGGGGGTGCTTGGGAGAAGTTCAGGAACGAGGCGTTGGCGATTCGTCCATGTGAGGTCGCGCCGCATCCGAAGTGCGGCGGCTGGGCGTTCGGCATCACGACAGAGGCGTGTCCGTGGCAACAATGCTCGCAGTGATCAGGTGCGGAAGTACGTCCGTTGTCACCATCCTCCAGGTCGTCGGCGGCGGTGTCCGCAAGTGCCATTTGCTGGCTTGCGGCATCCTCATGCGGGTGACCTGCCTTTGCGATGTCAATGGCCCCGTCGATGCTGGCGAAGAGCAGGGAGACAAGCAGGAGCATGTGAATCAGGCGGTGCATGGAAATTATGTTAGCCGACTTTCGACGGATACGCCTGTGTGCATGTCTCGTTCTCGCCGACTGAGCTGAAGTTCCTGGATCGCGAGCCGAGTCACCTGCAGGGCTGCCCAGAGATTCAGTCCAGCGATCAACGTTGCCACAGCCAGATCCGGCCACCGCGTGCCGCTCGCGAAGACACCCGCGGCAGCGAGTATGACGGCGAGATTACCGATGGCGTCGTTCCGAGAGCACAGCCAGATGGATCGCATGTTGCTGTCACCGACTCGGTATCGATACAACAGCAAGGCGACGCCAACATTGACGCCCAGCGCAAGCACAGCCGTTCCACTCATGACAAGTGGGTCAGGCGCGCTGTCCGTGACCGCGCGGTACAGTGCGGCACCTATGACCCAAAGACCAAACGATGCCATCGACAGACTCTTGAACAACGAAGCGCGAGCGCGATGGACGATGGACATGCCCAGCACAAAGAGGCTGATGGCATAGTTGGCCGAGTCACCAAAGAAATCCAGTGCGTCCGCCTGCAGCGAAATCGAGTCGCCGATATAGCTTGCAGCGAGCTCCACAAGGAACATGACGAAATTCGCGAGGAGTGCGATCCAAAGCACTCGTCGGAAAACGCTGTTCGTAGCTGCCTGCTCTGCTGAACCAGCGCTACATTCACTGCACCCCGGCATCAGCCCGACTCCTCACTATTCGGATCTTCGTCAAGGTGTGCCACCATGTCCTCGATGACGCACTGAATGTGATCGTCCAGAATCGAGTAGAAGACTTGCTTGCCGCGACGCTCTGATCGCAGTAGCCGCGCTGCGCGCAGAAGCCGGAGATGGTGACTGACCAACGAAGCCGAAAGATCCAGCCGGCCCGCGATCTCGCCGACGTTGATGGGTTCGCAAAGGCAACACATCACGATACGCAGACGCGTCGTGTCACCCAGCAGCGCGAAGAGATCCGCCAACTGGGAAATCTGTGCTTCCGACACGCGTGGTGACTCGTTGATCTGGATGCTTGTCACGGGACAACGATTCAACAACTGAATAGGTGTTTGGATGTTTGCAGATTGAATACGAGGCGTCAAGACAGGAAGATCGGTTAGCGTACATTGCGGTTCTGCCTTACCCTCCGTTTAGGCGTCTCGAGCTGCGAAATGGCAGTCCGCTGAAGGAGCACGATTGTGGGGGTATTATTGGGGGTATTTCTGGCGTTTAGCAGTACAAGCTATTGATTTAACAGGCTATGTGATTGTCGCCGCCTCCACCATCACCGAGTTTTCAAGCCCCTGAAAACTCAAAAGAAAGCGCCCTCAGTGGCGCTTTTTTTCCAGATAAAACCAAGAACTCGGCGCAGTCCACCTCCAGATTGCCTGTGATCTGCCGAGCTTTCCAAAAATATAGAATCGGCCCCCTCCAATATCCACCGCCGCGCGCTCACGACGAACTCGTTATGGACCTTGGTACTGGCATATCGCTCGCTGGGCCGGGCAGCCACCGCGACGGCATCTTGGCATCACGAAGCGAACTACTGGGCGGTGCGGAGCTGCGGGCTGTGCACGGAGGAGCGCCCTGCTCGTGAGCTCAGCCGGACGAGCCGCCGTCGGGATTCCCCGTCGTCGCGTCGATCGCACAATCGCCGCACAATCCCTTTACTTCCACAACAGCACGCTCCGGCTGGAATCCGTGAGTTCCCGCGATCTTGTTCAGCAACGACTCAAGTCGCCCGGATTCCACCTCGTCGACGTGACCACAACTGGAGCACAGGAGATACTGGCTGTTGTGCGTATGCTCCGGATGGCTGCAGGGCAGATAAGACTGCGTGGTTTCCAGCCGGTGCACGAGACCTACCCGGATGAGGAAGTCCAGATGCCGATAGATGGTCAGGGGTGCAATCTTGCGTTGCTGGCGTTTTTCCAGCAGGGCGATCAGCTCGTAGGCGGAGAGTGGGCGCTCGCTGGCTACCAGTTCCGCATAGGCGGCCAGTCTCGCGGGCGTCAGACGCTCCGCCGCCTGCGCACAGCGCGCTTCGGCCAGCCTGAACCACTTGACGGGAAGCTGCGGCATATTCTTGGAGGCATCCCGCCGACGGGAATTTCCTCTCATTTTCGCCATAACGTGATTGTACTCCGGCGGACAGCCTCACTCACCGCTTGATCGTAGGAGCATCTTGGAGACGGTAGAGCACCCCGCATCGCTCTGCTGTTGCGGCTCGGAACATCTCTCAAGCAAGACCGAACCCGATGAGCGCTGCATGCCATCGTGGACGGAGACGTTCACGGCGCCTGCTCACGCAGCGATCAGCTCGGGAAACGGGAAGGAGCATCGCCTCTCCAGAACGGACCCGGGCCCGCGTCAACTGTCCCCACGCTGAGCGCGCTCGATCACGGCGGACACCGGCAAGCCCGCGGCCACAGGATTGTCCGCGCACCTGCGGGTCTTGCGTCATCGCCCGCCGCGCTGCAGCGGCCGCCTGCACGGCCTTGCTGGGCAGCGCGAGTATCTGGTCGGAGTGCCGGGCATCCCAGGCAGAGGTCGGCTCATCGGCGACACGAGGCTGGGGCGTGCATCCATACCCGAGCGGCAGCGATCGGCTGCGCCTCAGCATCGACGGCTTGCCGCTCCCGAGATCCGTCAGGCTGAGCCGCTCCAATGGCGTATCGAGGCACTCCGGCGCCACCGGCACCCTCCCCCGCCGCTGTCTGGGCAACACGCTCTCTCCCACGGTCAGTGCCGGCAGGATGCGAAGGCGATGGAAGATCGGACGGGTGTTCAGCCCGTGGAACCAGGCCAGCCCGCCCCGCGCACGTCAAGAACCAGGTCAGGATGCCAGCCTGCGACGGGTCCGCCCGGCCAGCAGATGCCGGCCCCTCGTTTCGTCGCAGCCAAAAGCATCGATCACGGGTCACGCTCTCGCGTCGATCCAGGCAACACGCCGCGACCTGAACACCGTCTGATGGCCATGGCTGAAGCGCGGATCGGCGACGTGTGCGGTTGGCTCACGTTTGCGGCGCACGGGTTCCCGTCAGGCCTCCGCGGCCGCTCCGCATGAGGCGTTGCTACGGTAACGACGCCACCGCCAGAGGTGGCCAAAAGCCAGCAGCAATGAGCCGGCCACCGTTATCGGTTCGTCGTAAACCGCCACCGGCTCAACGAACGCCGATATCAACAGGAGCGCGAGGCCGCTGAAGGCGGTAAGGAAAAATGTCCGCTGGGTGCTGACGGGCAAAGACTGCCAGCCCACCCAGAGCGTAGCGGGAGCCGCCAGCAAGACCAGCGCTCGATGAACAAGAGGATTCTCGGAAACTCCAGTGATCAGTGGCAGTGACAATGCCAGCAGCGGCAGGGCGAGGCAGTGGACTAGACACAATGCTGACAGCCCTGCCGCGTAGAGATCCAAGCGGCCAGTTCGTGTGCTGTCCACGGCCAACGGCCCATCGGGCAGGCTCATGCGAAAACTCCAGTCGCGGGATGCATGCTCCACGCACAATTCAGGGCTAGCGGGAGGGCTCCGCGCAGACGCGCCGAACCTGCCGGAGCAGTAGTGGTCGCTCCTGCGGAGGTTGGCGGTCAGCGCTCTGCGGGCGGATGCCCCTCCGCGGCCGCCATCCCTCTCAGACTCCGGACGCCCATCCCGCAGGGCCCACCCTCTTTCATCGACGAATGATACGTTATAACGTTAACTATCACTCGGCAAGGAGCGCGACCATGAGTCAGCCGTTATTACCTGTGACCGTGCTTTCCGGCTTCCTCGGCGCCGGCAAGACCACGCTGATGAACCATGTCCTGAACAACCGCGAGGGCCTGCGCGTCGCGGTGATCGTCAACGATATGGGCGAGGTCAATATCGATGCCGACCTGCTGCGTGGTGAGGTGTCGCTGCAGCAGGTCGACGAGAAGCTCGTGGAAATGACCAACGGCTGCATCTGCTGCACGCTGCGGGAAGACCTGCTCATCGAAGTCGCTCGCCTGGCCGACGAACAGCGTTTCGACTACCTGCTCATCGAGTCCACCGGTGTATCCGAGCCGCTGCCCGTGGCAGAGACGTTCACCTTCGAGGACGAGCAAGGGCGCTCATTGTCTGCCGTTGCCCGACTCGACACGATGGTCACCGTCGTGGATGCCGTCGGCTTCCCGCAGCTCATCGCCGACGCCGACAGCCTCAAAGACAAGGGCATGGAGATCAACCACGAAGACGAGCGCAATGTCGCCGACCTGCTGCTCGATCAGGTCGAGTTCAGCAACGTCATCGTCGTCACGAAAACCGATCTGCTGGAGTCATCGGCGATCGAGGCCCTGACGGCGACCCTGCGCCGCCTGAACCCCCGCGCCGAGTTGGTCATCGCGGACCACGGGCGGGTCCCGCCATCGGCCATCCTGGGCACTGGCCGGTTCCGTATGGAGGAAGCCGCCAACGCCCCCGGCTGGCTGGCCGAACTGCGGGGCGAGCACGTGCCGGAAACCGAAGAGTACGGCATCGGCAGCTTCGTCTACCGGGCCCGCCGCCCTTTCCACCCGAAGCGGCTCTACGACTTCCTGGCAGGCGGCTGGCCTTACGGCAACCTGATCCGCTCCAAGGGCTACTTCTGGTTGGCCACCCGCTTCCATCAGGCGGGCGCGTGGTCCCAGGCCGGCGGCATCATGCATCACGGTTTCGCCGGCTTGTTCTGGGCCGGCGTGGACAGGGCGCAATGGCCCGATCATCCCGATCACGTCGCGTCTATCAAAGCCAAGTTCGACGGGCCCTATGGCGACCGTCGGCAGGAGATCGTGTTCATCGGGCAGCACCTCGACCAGGCACGTGCACGGCGGGCGCTCGACGCCTGCCTGCTGGATGAGGCCGAACTCGCCGCGGGCCCGCAAGCGTGGGCTCGCCTGCCCGACCCCTTCCCGGTATGGATGCCCGAGGTCGAGGAGGCGTCCGTATGATGCGTCACCTCGTGAGCAGCCGGATCGTGGATTTTGCCGGCATCTATGATGAGGACGTGGAGCTGGTCAGCGTTACCAGCGCTCGCTCCACGGCGCTTGCGGCAGTGGCCGAGCGCGTGCTGATGACGCCCCGAACCGTGGAGTCGCGATGGGAACAGGCCGTCGGCGCGCATGGTGCCGCTGAGGCTGCGTTGACGGCAGCCACCGGACAGCAGTCGTTGCCCGCGTTGAGCGAGGAGATCGCCGAGACCAGCGAAGTCATCGGCGAGCTGCTGGGATGCACACGGGTGGGAGTGCGGCTCGCGACCCTGCGTGGCCCGATGTGTCCGCGTTTTCACGTGGACCGTACGCCATGCCGCATGCTCACTACATTGAGCGGGGCTGGCACGGAGTGGATTCCGGGCGACGAGGTCGACCCGGCGCGGTTCGGTGATCACACCACCGATACCCCGCCACTCGTGCCCGGCGGCACCATCAGGCAGCTGATCACCGGAAGCCGTTCTCTGCTCAAGGGCGCTCTGTGGGCGGACGGATACCCCGGCGTGGTGCATCGCTCGCCTCATGACCTCGGGAATCGACTGCTTCTGACGATCGACCCCATCTTCACTGCCTAGCAGCAATAAGCTGCCTAGCGGTCCAGGCGGTCCAGGCGGTCCAGGCGGTCCAAGGCGAAACACGACTCGCGGAAAGAAGCCCACACGAAAGTGACCCTGCAGCCATTCGACGTCAGTCATTATTCGGCCTCCACTATCAAGCGATGCAGGATTGAGTGGTGAGCTAGAGGCGCCAAGGGCCTGACCCCATATGCTCCGATCGGTCGTGTGCCCTGCCCTGTTGATATGCCTGCGGCTCTTGAGCTCACTTGGAACGGAGCGTTTGCCAGATGCCCCCTTGGCCGGTCGCGACGTCCCCGCCCCGGCCCGCTGGGCGCTGGGCGTTGGGGCGCTGGGGCGTTTCTGCAACGCCCTATGCCCAATGCTAGGCCGCGGGCGAGAGATGAAGATACCGGTTCTCGAATTCGCCCCTGCGGCAGAGGCCATCCCAGTCGTGGATGGTAAGCCACCTGTTCTCTAGGGTGATCAGGCCGTCACTACGCAGGCCCTTAAGCGTGCGGTTCACGTGAACCTGGGTGAGCCCGGTGGCATCGCCGAGGGCACTCTGCGTGATCGGCCAGGGAATGCCGCCGTCGGCGGTGTGGCCGACAACGGCCAAGCGCGCATAGATCTCGCACATCACATGGGCAATCCGCGCATGCGCGTTCCGCTGCCCGACATTCACGATCCACTCGCGGGAGGTCGCCCCCTCGATGAGCGTGGCCTTCCACAGGCCGAGCGCGATGCCATGGTGGCTTCGGGTGATCTCCATCAGCGTCTTGTGCTTGATAAGCCCTGCGGTACAAGGCGAGATGCTCGCGATGCCGTGGTCAAGCGTGCGCAACAGAAAGCTCTGCGTGTCGAACAGATCACCGGGGACGATGAACGCGATGATCTGGCGCGTCCCCGAGGACATGAGCCTATACCGGCAGGCAAGACCACTGAGGAGCAGCGCACTGCTGTCGGGACGGGCACCTTCGTAGTAGATATCCTGCCGCGCCGAAAAGTCGCTCGTTCGACTCCACATCGTCCTGAGGAAGGCTTCCTCGCCGCTGGACAACGGATAAAGGCACTTGAATCGCCTGACGAGCAGATCACCGAACACGGGCATGAGGCGCCTCCTTCGGCTGGCCGCATCGCTCGCCGGACTCATCGACCGCCAGACCGAGCGCGAGGAGGACAGGGCCGTCTGCGTCCACAACTCCCGTGCCGTTGAGCGGACGCGAGAACCGGCCGGGATAGCGGCGGCGCAGACCCCCGGGCCGGGTCGTCAGACCCCGCCACTTCGCCGCGGCCATGTCCGGCAGCTCGGGTTTTTCGCGATCAGCAAAAGGCGTTACGCCTGGAGCAGATAGGCAGTGGTAAGGCACGATACTCTCCGCTTGCAGGGCGGGAGCAGGCGATCTCTCTGCCGATGGCGCCTCGTTGCGTCGACCACCGACGCCGACCAGACGGCACAACGGCGAACACCCATGCGATCAAGGCTGAAACCTTGCCATGGACGCCAAGGTTTGTTGGACAGCAGACCTGCATCACCCGAGGAATGCGGACCGGGTAGCGAGAGGCCTGCGGATTTCGAGTACGGCCCCAGACGAAGAAGGCCGTCGCTTTGGTGAGGTTGTGCCCCGATTATAGCCGCCTGCGCCGTACAGGCCAGCGAGCATCCGCCGGGGCGAGCTTGAGGGCGACCGCCTCGGCCTCCAGCGGCAGACGTTGCACATCGTCGCATCGGCACCATGTGTCTCGTCAGACACCCATCGCCCGGCGCCCGTCCGCACTGTCGACAGGCCCTGTTCCTGGGGTGCAACGTGGCGTGGTGGGCGATCCCGCGGTGCCTGGCTATCGGAGAATATCCCTGCCGGATGGGCCGCTACGCGAATGCGCCGCCTGAGAACGTGGAGTGCACCGGTTTCTGCTGCCCTAGCCGACCTGCCGGTCGTCTTGCGGCCAGCGAGGTTCCGACGCGCGCAGCGGCCAACGACGATCGCGCTAGTCGCCGTTGATAAGTATGAGCTTGCCGAGGTGGTGGTTCTGGGCCATGTGGCGGTGGGCCTCGGCGGCATCGGCCAGCGGGAAGTGCCGGTCGATCGTGGGCTTGAGCCGGCCGGCGGCGAACAGGGGCGAGAGTCGCCGCTCGAACAGGCGTGCCAGGGCGATGCGACGCTCCAGTGGCAGACTACGCATCGTCATGGCGATCAGCCGCTGCCGGCGCATCAGCAGCGCGCCGAGATCGATGCGATCCTGCGTGCCGGCGAGCAGGCCGACCGAGACCACCGTGCCCTCCTCGGCTGCCGCCTGCAGGTTCTCCTGCAGGTGACCACCGCCGAGCAGGTCCAGCACCACGGCGGCGCCGGGCCCGCCGCTATGGGCGCGTACGGCCTCGGCGAGCGGGCCGCTGCCCTCCACATGCGTCGCCGCGAAGCCGGCGGTGGCGGCCGCCCGCGCCAGCCGCTGTGCGTCGCGGCCGGTGCCGAGCGCCTGTGCGGCGAAGGCGCCGGCGAGCTGGCCGGCGGCGAGTCCCACGCCCGAGGTCGCCGCCCGGATGACGCACCAGTCCCCGGCGCCGAGCCCGCCTTCCAGGAACAGCGCGCGGTAAGCGGTCAGGAACGCCTCCGGCACGCCGGCTGCGGCTGCCAGCGGCAGTGCCTCGGGCACGGCGATCGTCTCGCGCTCGTGCACGAGCAGGGACTGCGCATAGGCGCCGCCGGCGACCAGGCCCATGACCGGATCGCCGAGCTGCCTGAGCGTGCAGCCGGGGCCGAGCTCGGCCACCGTGCCGGCGTATTCGAGTCCCGGCACGTCGGCGGCCACGCCCGGCGGCGGCGGATACAGGCCCTGGCGCTGCAGCAGATCCGCGCGGTTGACGCCGGCGGCGCGCACCTCGACACGCACCTCTCCCCGGCCGGGCGCGGGCAGCTCCCGGTCCACCAGCTGCAGCACGTCTGGGCCGCCATGGCCCTGGATGGCGATGACCTTCATGTCTGGCTCCTGCGCAACGCCCGGCCCGCGGCTGCCGGCAAGCGACCGGTACCCGCCGCTCGGCGCCCGTCGTCTGCGGATCAGTCGCCGAGCAATCCCAACACCAGCAGGATCTCGGCAAGCAGGCCAATGCCGAAGGCGAGCGTACGGGCGATGGGGATGCCGGCGGTGTAGATGAGGTAGTGTGCCAGCCGCGCCCAGAAAAACAGCGCGGCGGCGAAGGCGGTGAGTCCGCTGTTGGCGCCACTGGCTTCCACGGCCACGATCAGTGCGGTAAAGACGACCAGATTCTCCACCGCATTGCCGTGCGCGCGCATGGCTCGCTGCGCCCACTCCGACTCGGGCAGGTCGTCCGCCCGTGGGTTCGACATGGCGCCGAACAAGCCCCGTACCTGGATGCGGTTCAGCACGTAGGGCAGAAACATGAGCCCGGTGGCGATGGCCGTCAGCGCCAGCCAGAAGATTTCAGCAGACATCTCAGCTCCTTGAGAACAGGCTGCCGGGACGATAGCCGTCGCCGGCAGGCGCCACAAGCGCAACGAAAGACGGCGCCATTAAGGCGCCGTCGTCTCGTGCGAGCGGGAAGCAGGAGGCTAGGACAGCTCCTTCTCCAGCGCCGGCAGCACCTCGAACAGGTCGCCCACCAGGCCGACGTCGGCGATCTCGAAGATCGGCGCTTCCTCGTCCTTGTTGATGGCGACGATCGTGCCGGCGTCCTTGATGCCGGCCAGATGCTGGATGGCGCCGGAGATGCCGACCGCGACGTACAGTTCCGGCGCGATGATCTTGCCGGTCTGGCCGACCTGCATCTCGTTCGGCACGTAGCCGGCGTCCACCGCGGCACGCGAGGCGCCCACGGCCGCACCGAGCTTGTCGGCGAGGCTGAAGATCACCTTGAAGTTCTCCTCGCTGCCAACGCCCCGGCCACCGGAAACCACCTTCGGCGCGGTCTGCAGGTCCGGCCGGTCGCTCTTGCTGGTCTCCTGCGAGACGAAACGCGTGTGGCTCGGCAGTTCCACGCCGAGCTCACGGCTCTCGACCGCGCCGCTGCCGCCGTCCTCGGCCGCCTGCCAGGAGGCGCCACGCACGGTGCCGAGCACGATCTGTCCCTCGGGCACCTCGACCGTCACCAGCGCGTTGCCGGCGTAGGTCGGGCGCGTGAAGCTGTTGGCGCCGTGCACGGCCATGATGTCGGTGACCTGCGTCACGCCGAGCTTGGCAGCCACGCGCGGCAGTACATCCTTGCCGGTGGTCGAGCTGCTGGCGAGCACGTGCGTATAGCCGCCCTCGCTGATCAGCGCCTCGATCTGCGGCGCCAGTACCGCGGCCAGCGGATGCTCGTTGGCCGGATTGCTCACGGTGAGCACCTTGCCGACGCCGGCGAACTTCGCCGCCGCCTCAGCCGCACCGGCCAGATCGCCGGCGCCGAACAGCGCCACGTCGATCGATTCCGGGTTCAGCGCCTGGGCACAGGCCACCACCTTGGGCGTCGCCGCGCTCAGCGCACCGTTCAGCTGTTCTCCGATTACCAGCACCTTAGCCATTAGATCAGCCCCTTGTTCTTCAGCTCGGCGACCAGTTCCGAGACACTCTCCACCTTGTGGCCGCCCTGACGTGCCTGCGGCGCCTCGGTCTTCACCGGCTTGAGCGCCGGCGCGATCTCCACGCCCAGCTCCTCGAGCGTGTGCGTGCCGATCGGCTTCTTCTTCGCCTTCATGATGTCCGGCAGCTTGACGTAGCGCGGCTCGTTCAGGCGCAGGTCCGCGCTGATCACGGCCGGCAGGTCGATCTCGATCGTCTCCAGGCCCAGATCGACCTCGCGGGTGACCTTGGCGCTCTCGCCCTCGATCTCGACCTTCGAGGCGAAGGTGGCCTGCGGGCGATCCCACAGCGCGGCCAGCATCTGCGGCGTCTGCCCGGCATCGTCATCGATCGCCTGCTTGCCGAGGATCACCAGCCCGGGCTGCTCCTGGTCGACCAGCGCCTTGAACACACGCGCCACGGTCAGCGGCTCCAGGGTCTGGTCCGTCTCGACCAGGATGGCGCGGTCGGCGCCCATGGCCAGCGCCGTGCGCAGCTGTTCCTGCGCCGCCTGCGGACCGATCGACACGGCGATCACTTCGTCCGCCTTGCCCGCACTCTTCATGCGCAGCGCTTCCTCGATCGCGATCTCGTCGAACGGGTTCACGCTCATCTTGACGCCTTCGGTCGCCACGCCGGAACCGTCCGGCTTGACCTGCACGCGGACGTTGTAGTCCACGACGCGCTTCACTCCCACCAAAACCTTCATGATGTCGTCTGCTCCACGTCCGTTTAGATGAAGCCGGTCATGCCCGGCCCGGCCCGGCTCGCCACTGGCGCTGACACGGTGCCGCGGCGGACAAAGGCCGGAATGTTAACACGAGCCGCTCCTGCGCCGGCCTACACCAGCGCTGGATCGGCCAGCGCGCACTCGGCCGGGTCCTGCGCGGCGATCTCGAATTCGGCCCGGGCGCGGGCGAGCTCGGTGCGCGCGAAGAACACCGCCGCGGCCTGCTTGCGCGCTGCCTGTGCCGGCGCCAGTGCCGGCGCCGCCTGCTGCGCCCGCGACCACTGCCCGGCCAAGGCCAGCCGCAGCATGCCCTCCAGGTAGGGGTAGGCCAGGCCCGTCACATCCTCGCCGGCCGCAAGCCGGGCCTGCAGCCGCGCGGTCACCTCGCGTGCCTGCGCCAGCAGCGCCGGCAGCGGCGCGAAGGCACCCTCGGCCGGCGCCTTGGCCACCCGGCGGAACAGGATTTCCGGCAGCGCCCCGTCCGCCAGGCGCAGCTTGCGGGCCACCAGGTCGATCGCCTGGATGCCGTTGGTGCCCTCGTAGAGGCAGTTGATCTTGGCGTCCCGCAGCAGCTGCTCCACGCCGTTGTCGCGGATGTAGCCGTGCCCACCGTAGACCTGCACCGCCAGGCTCGCGTTCGCAAGGCCAATGTCGGTCAGCCCGGCCTTGCAGATGGGCGTCATCAGCTCGACGTAGCCGGCCGCCTGCTCGCGCCGGGCCGGGTCGGCGTGATGACGGGCCACGTCGACCTCGGCGGCCACATCATAGGCGAGCATGCGTGCGCCCTCCGCGCCGGTCCGCAACCGCAGCAGCATCCGGCGCACCTCGGCATGCGCCACGATCGGCACCGTCTCGCCGGTGCGCTGACCCTTGCCCGGCCGGCCCTGCAGCCGCTCGCGGGCATAGCCCAGCGCCCGCTGGGCCGCCGCCTCGGCAATGCCGAGCCCCTGGCTGCCGACGGCCAGGCGGGCGAGGTTCATCATCGTGAACATGTGGCGCAGGCCGCGGTTGGCCTCCCCGACCAGCCAGCCCCGCGCGCCCTCGAAGCCCATCACGCAGGTCGAGGCGCCGTGGATGCCCATCTTCTGCTCCAACCCCCGGCAGTAGACTGCGTTGCGCTCGCCGTCCGGCAGCAACTTCGGCACCAGGAACAGGCTGATGCCCTCGACGCCGGCCGGCGCGTCCGGCAGGCGGGCGAGCACCATGTGCACGATGTTCTCGCTCAGATCCTGCTCACCGCCGGTGATGAAGATCTTGGTGCCCGTCAGCCGGTAGGCCGGCCCGGCGGCATCCGCCCCGTCCGGCTCGGCGCGGGTACGGATCAGGCTCAGATCGCTGCCCGCCTGCGGCTCGGTCAGGCACATGGTGCCGGCGAACCGGCCGGAGGTCAGCGTGGCGAGGTAGCGGTCCCGCAGCGCCTCGCTGCCGTGCAGGCGCAGCGCCTCGCAGGCGCTCTGCGTCAACATCGGATAGAGCGAGAAGGCGCTGTTGGCGGCGGCCAGCATGTCCATCAGCACGTGGCTGTAGAGGTAGGGCAACCCCTGCCCGCCGTCCACTTCCGGCAGCGAGAGCCCCTGCCAGCCGCCGTCCACAAACGCCTGGTAGGCAGCGGGAAATCCCGCCGGCGTCTGCACCGCCGTCTCCTGCAGGCGGCAGCCTTGGCGATCGCCGGCGGCGTTCAGCGGCGCGATCTCCGCCTCTACCAGCCGCGCGGCCTCCTGCAGCACCGCGCCGATGGTCTCGCGGTCCAGCGCGGCGAACGGCGCCAGCCCGGCGAGCCGCTCGCCCACGAGGTGCTCGAGCACGAACTGCATGTCCGTGAGTGGTGCCTGATAGTCGATCATGGATGCTCTCCGCAGAAAACACTGAGCGCAAGGGCCAAGAAAAAAGCCCGGAGCCGCATGACGACCCCGGGCTTCCTGCCCGCCGTGAGTGGCAGGACCTACGCTAGACGACTTCGAACAGGGCCGCTGCGCCCATGCCGCCGGCGATGCACATCGTGACCACGACGTTCTTCGCCCCGCGGCGCTTGCCCTCGAGCAGGATGTGACCGACCTGGCGCGCGCCGGTCATGCCATACGGATGGCCGATCGAGATCGCGCCGCCGTTGACGTTCATCTTCTCGTAGGGGATGCCGAGCTTGTCGGCGCAGTACACCGTCTGCACGGCGAAGGCTTCGTTCAGCTCCCACAGGTCGATGTCGTCCATCGACAGGCCGGTGCGCTCCAGCAGCTTCGGCACGGCGAAGATCGGACCGATGCCCATCTCGTCCGGCTCGCAGCCGGCCACTGCCAGCGCGCGGAAGATGCCCAGCGGCTGGAAGCCGTGCTTCTCGGCGTAGTCGGCACGCATGATCACGTTGGCCGCGGCACCGTCGGACAGCTGGCTGGCGTTGCCGGCCGTGACCACGCCCTTCGGCCCGGCCACCGGCTTGAGCTGCTGCAGCGTCTCCAGCGTGGTGTTCGGACGGTTGCCCTCGTCCTTGGTCAGCGTGACCTCTTTCTTCTCCTTCTTGCCGGTCTCCTTGTCCTCCACGATCATCGTGGTGGTGAACGGCACGATCTCGTCGTCGAACCTGCCGGCGGCCTGGGCCTCGGCAGTGCGCTGCTGGCTGGTCAGCGCGTACTCGTCGCACTGCTCGCGGGTCACGCCATAGCGCTTGTGCACGTTCTCGGCGGTCGGGATCATCGGCATCATGATGCCCGGCTTCATCTTCATGAGGCCCGGATCCATCGCGTGCTTCATGTTGAGATTGTTCTGCACCAGGCTGATCGACTCGACGCCGCCGCCGATGGCCACGTCCACCTTGTCGACCATGCAGCGCTGCGCGGCGATGGCCACGCCCATCAGGCCCGAGCCGCAGAAGCGGGAGATGGTCTGGCCGCAGGCGCTGACCGGCAGGCCGGCGCGGATCGCGGAGAGACGACCGATGTTCTGGCCGGTGGCGCCTTCCGGCAGGCCGCAGCCGACGATCACATCCTCGATGACTGCCGGATCCACGCCGGCCTTCTCGACCGCCGCGGCGATCACATGGCCGGTCATCGCCGCGCCATGCGTGTTGTTCAGCGCGCCCTTGAAGGCCCGGCCGATGCCGGTACGGGCGGTCGATACGATAACTGCTTGATCGCTCATGAGTCCCTACTCCTTAGAAAATCCTGTTGCGGCCGGTTACGGGCGGGGCGTGGTGGCCCGCCGCCCGCTTCAGCCGTCTCGATAGAAAACGCTGCCTTCCCTGGCCATCTGCCGCAGGGCCGGCGCCGGCGCGAGACCGGCGGCCTGATGCATGTCGAGCGCCGCCACCAGACGCGACGGACCGATCGCGTCAGCATAAAACATCGGCCCGCCCCGGTACACCGGGAAGCCCAGCGCCTTGACGCTGAGCAGGTCGATCAGCGGCGCGTCCGCCGCGCCGGCCGCGATCAGGCCGGCGCCGGCCTCGGCCCAGCAGGCCAGCAACGCGAGCAGACCCGGCGAAGCCGGCGCACCGGCAGCGGCCTCGGCCACCGCCGGCGCCCCGACGCCGGCGATCGCGGCCAGCGAGACGCCACCGCCGAAGGCCGCCCAGTCCCGCTCCAGCGCGGCGCCATCCAGCCGCTGCCGGGCCACCGCCACTGCCGCCGCCAGTGGCGGCGAGATGCACTGCGGCCCCGGCAGGGGCAACAGCAGCGCCCTCGCCGCCCGTGCCAGCACGGCGAGGGCGCCGAGCGCGTCGGCCGCCGGCGGTGCCGGTGCCAGTTCCAGCACCCGGGCAGGGGCCGGCCAGGCCGCCCGCAGCGTGGCGAGCTGCCGGCCAGCCGCGTCGACCACCTGCAGGCACGGCGTGCCGGCCGACTCTAGCCGCACTGCGGGCGTCGCCGCGGGCAGTCGCTCCAGGGCTGTTACCAGCCACGCCGGCAGCGCTGCCCGGGTCGGCGCAGCACACGTCACGGTGCCCTCGGCCGGCGCCTCGAGGCGCCGGGGGATGGCGCGCTCGGCGAAGAACAGCCGGCGCTGCGCCTGCGATTCGCGACCCGCGCGGGCCTGCTCGAACAGCTCCGCCTCCCGCGCGAGGCCGGCCGGCAACGGCAGCTGCGCGGCGGCGCACACCGCCTGCCGGGCCAGCTCTCGCGCGGCCGGCCCCGGGCGGGCCAGGCGAACCTGCCATGCGCGGCAGGCCGCGGCATCGGCCGGGCAGGGCTGCGGGTCGAGCGGGCGCCGCGCGAGCGCCGGCTGCGACTGCAGATACGCGCGGGCAGCCGCCAGCGGCGTCTCGCCCGGCAGCACCGCGTCCACCAGTCCCAGCGCCTCGGCCGCCTCGGCAGCGATCGGCTCGCCCGAACAGATCCGCTCGAGCGCCGGCGCCAGGCCGATCACCCGCGGCAGCCGCTGGGTGCCGCCGGCGCCGGGAATCAGCCCGAGGCCGACCTCCGGCAGGCCCAGCCGTGTGCCGGGCAGCGCCAGCCGATAGTCGCTCGCCAGCGCCAGCTCCAGGCCACCGCCGAGCGCCGCACCGTGCATGGCGGCGATCACCGGCATGGGCAGCGCGGCCAGCCGGTCGGCCAGCGCCGACAGCTCGGCGGCCACACCCGGGCGCTCGAACTCGCCGATGTCGGCGCCGGCAATGAAGCAGCGACCGGCGCCGTACAGCACCACGGCCGCGGCCGGCTCCGCCTGCAGCGCATCGAGCGCGGCGTGCAGCCCGGCGCGCACCTGCCGGTCGATCGCATTGACCGGCGGACGCTCGATGCACAGGATCGCGAGCGAGCCCTCGCGCGTCAGCCGCACCGGCGGTATCTCGCCGCTCATGCCGCCCCGCCCGCCCGCTGCCTCTCGCGCAGCGCCAGCAGGGCATCGAGCGCCTGCAGCGTGGGCACCGCCACGTCCGCGGCCTGCGCCCGGCGCAGCACGCTGCCGAGGATGGCCTCGCGCTCCAGCGGTCGGCCGGCCTCGTAGTCCAGCAGCATGCTGGTGCGATAGGGGGGCATCTGCCGGGTGTTGTGCAGGTTCTGCTCGATCGCCGCCGCCGGCAGTTCGATGCCCGCCGCCTGCGCCACCTCGCGCACCTCCCCCATCGCCCGGCGCACCAGCGCCTCGATCTCCGGCACGGCCAGCAACTCGGCCGTGCTGGCCCCGGCGATCACCGAAAGCGGATTGAACGGCGCGTTCCACAGGCACTTGCGCCAGCGCGCGGCGGCGATGTCCGCACTGTGCTCGGCCGGCACGCCGGCGGCCTGCCAATCGGCTGCCAGTCGCGCGGCCATAGCCTCGCCCGCCTGCGACCCCGGCGGCCAGGCGCCGAGGGTGATGGCGCCGTAAGCCTGATGCTCGATCACCCCCGGCGCCACCCGGCTGGTGCAGATGAAGGCCAGCGCGCTCAGCAGCGTCAGCTCCGGGTACCGTCGGGTCAGCGGCTGCTCCACATCCAGCCCGTTCTGCAGCAGCAGGAAGGTGGCCTCACCCGGCAGCAGCGGCGCGATCAGCGCGGCAGGATCGGCGGTGGCCTTGGTGGTGATCATGACCAGGTCGTAGCGCCCAGCGGCGGCCGCGGCGGCGACGTCCGCGAACACGTCCGCCGGGCGGAAGGAGAGCGCTCCGAGCGGCGAGCGGAGCTGCAACCCGTCACGGCGGACGGCGGCGAAGTCGCTGCGCACCACCACGCTGACCCGGTGCCCGACCCGTGCCAGCAGCGCCCCGTAGAAGCCGCCGACCGCGCCGGCACCGATCACCAGCACCGCCAGCGGCGCGCTCATCGCCCGGCGCCCCCACATGCCTGACACCGTGTCATGGCGCCTCGGCCCGCAGCGGCGGCCGGCCGATGGCGTAGTGGGTGAAGCCGGCCTCGGTGAGCTGGGCACGATCGTAGATGTTGCGGCCGTCGAAGATCACCGGCGCCTGCAGCCGCGCCCGCATCTCGGCGAAGTCCGGGCTGCGGAACAGGTTCCACTCGGTCACCAGCAGTAGCGCGTCGGCGCCGTTGAGCGCCGAGAGATGATCGTTGCACAGCGTCAGCCGCGACTCGTGCGGGTACAGCCGGCGCACCTCGTCCATGGCCGCCGGGTCGTAGGCCTGCACCCGCGCCCCCGCGGCCCACAGGGCCTCCAGCAGCACCCGGCTGGGGGCCTCGCGCATGTCGTCGGTTCCCGGCTTGAAGGCCAGCCCCCACATCGCGAAGCTGCGCCCGGCAAGATCGCCATAGTGCGATCGCAGCAGCGCGAGCAGCATGTGCTTCTGATCCTGGTTGACGGCCTCCACCGCCTGCAGGATCCGCGGCGGATAGTCGTGCTGGCGCGCCGTGTGCACCAGCGCGGAGACATCCTTGGGGAAGCACGAGCCACCGTAGCCGATGCCCGGATAGATGAAGTGCAGGCCGATGCGCGGGTCGCTGCCGATGCCCATGCGCACATGTTCGATGTCGGCGCCGACCCGGCTGGCGATGTTGGCGAACTCGTTCATCAGGCTGATCTTGGTCGCCAGCATGCAGTTGGCGGCGTACTTGGTGAGCTCGGCCGAGGCGGCGTCCATCACCAGCACGCGGTCGTTCTTGCGGTTGAACGGCGCATACAGGCGCTGCATCAGCTCGATCGCCCGCTCATCCTCGGTGCCGACGACGATGCGATCGGGCCGCATGAAGTCCTCGACCGCGTTGCCCTCCTTCAGGAACTCGGGATTGGAGACCACCGCGAAGTCCGCGCCCTGCCCGCGTGCGGCCAGCCGATCGCGCAGGGCCGCCGCCACCCGCGCGGCCGTGCCCACCGGCACGGTGGACTTGTCGATGACCACGCGGTAATCGTCCATGTGGGTGGCGATCGTGTCCGCCACCTGCAACACGTAGCGCAGGTCCGCCGAGCCGTCCTCGTCCGGCGGCGTACCCACGGCGATGAACTGGAACAGCCCATGCGCCACCGCCTCGGCGGCATCGGTGGTGAAGCGCAGCGTGCCGGCCGCGAGGCCCGCCGCCACCAGCTCATCCAGCCCGTGCTCGCGGATCGGCACCTTGCCCTGCTGCAGGGCGGCCACGCGCTCGGCGTCGACATCCACGCAGACCACCTCGTTGCCCATCTGCGCGAAGCACGCAGCCGTCACCAGGCCCACGTAGCCGCTGCCGAACACCGTCACCTTCATCCGTATCGCTCCGAGCCCTCGTGCCAGTCCGGCATTCTAGCGCGGCGGCTTGCTCCGGCGCGGCCGGGCGGGGCATGCTGCGCTCCCCGAAGCCGGCCGGCCGATCCCGATGACCGCCGAAGAGCCCAGCCGCCGCGTCCGTGTCGGCGATACCGACGTCGACCTGCTCGGCACCGCGCACATCTCCCACGCCAGCGCCCGCGCCGTGGCCGAACGCATCGCCACGGGTGAATACGACGCCGTGGCCATCGAGCTGTGTCCGAGCCGGCATCAGGCGCTGATCGACCCGGACTCGCTGGCCCGCCTGGATCTCATGCAGGTGCTGCGCGATGGCCGCGCCGGCATGGTGGCGGCGAGCCTCGCGCTCGGCGCCTACCAGCGCCGGCTGGCCGCGCAGCTGGGCATCGAGCCGGGGGCCGAGATGCGCGCCGCCGCCGAGGCCGCCGAAGCGCGTGACCTGCCGCTGTGGCTGGTCGACCGCGAGATCGGCGTGACCATGCGCCGGCTCTACCGCAGCGTGCCCTGGTGGCAGCGGCCGGTGGTGATCTCCGGCCTGCTCGCCAGCCTGCTCAGCCGCGAGCAGATCGAGGAGGCCGACATCGAGCGGCTCAAGGCGGGCGACGTGCTACACAACACCTTCGCCGAGTTCGCCGCCGAGGCCGCGCCGCTGCATCGGGTGCTGATCGCCGAGCGCGACCGCTACATGGCGGCCCGGCTGCGCGAACACATCGCCGCCGAACGCCCGCGGCGCGTGCTGGTGGTGATCGGCGCCGGTCATCTGGCGGGGCTGGCGCAGGCACTGGCCGAGGACGCCGCGCCGCCCGGCGAGGTCGCCGCCGAGCTCGCCAGCCTGCCGCCGGCGAGCCGCTGGCCCCGGCTCGTGCCCTACCTGATCGTCGCGCTCGTGCTGGCCGGCTTCGCCATCGGCTTCGCCCGCAGCCCGGAGCTCGGGCTCAGCCTGGTCGGCGACTGGGTGCTCATCAACGGCGGTCTCTCCGCCGCGGGTGCCCTGCTCGCCCTGGCGCATCCGCTGACCATCGCCGGCGCCTTCGTCGCCGCGCCGCTGACCTCGCTGAACCCGACCATCGGCGCCGGCTTCGTCGCCGCGGCGCTGGAGATCTGGCTGCGCAAGCCGCAGGTGGCGGACTTCCAGTCGCTGCGCGACGACGTCATGGCCTGGCGCGGCTGGTGGCGCAACCGGGTCTCGCGCGTGCTGCTGGTCTTCTTCCTGGTGACCCTGGGCTCGGCCGCCGGCACCTACATCGCCGGCTTTCGCATCTTCGATCAGCTGGTCGGCTAGCGCGCCGACGACTCAGGCCGGCGCCAGGTGCGCCAGCGCCTCGGTCAGCGTCTGCGGCCCGGCGCCGGGCCGGTGGCCCCGCTCGCTCAGGTGCCGGCGGAAGCGGCGCGCGCCCGGCTGGCCCTGGAAGAGGTTCAGCAGCGGCGCCATCAGCACGGACATCGGCGTGCCGGCACTGCGCTCGGCCTCGACATAGGGCAGGTAGTGGCGCGCCACCGCCAGACGGCTGGGCGGCGGGGCCATCTCGCCGTAGCAGCGCCGGTCCACGCCGGCCAGCAGGTACGGATCGCGCTGCACCGCCCGGCCGAGCATGGCGCCGGCCAGTGCCGGCGGCTGTGCCAGCAGCGCCTCGGCCGCGTCCAGATCGGCGATACCGCCGTTGATGACGATCGCCAGCTGCGGAAACTGCGCCTGCAGCCGGTAGACGCGCTCGTACTGCAGCGGCGGAATCTCGCGGTTCTGCCGGGGGCTCAGGCCCTGCAGCCACGCCTTGCGTGCGTGCACGATGACCAGCCGGCAGCCCGCCGCGGCGATGGCGGCGATGAAGCCCTGCAGATGCGCATCACTGTCGAGCGCATCGATGCCGAGCCGGGTCTTGACGGTCACCGGCAGTGCCGTCGCCGCCTGCATCGCCGCCACGCACTCGGCCACCCGGGCCGGCTCGGCCATCAGGCAGGCGCCGAAGCGACCGCCCTGCACCCGGCTGCTGGGGCAGCCGACGTTGAGGTTCACCTCCCGATAGCCGTGCTCGGCCGCCAGCGCCGCGGCGGCCGCCAACGCCGCCGGCTCCGCTCCGCCGAGCTGCAGCGCCACCGCGCCGGAGGCCGGCGACTGGCGCAGCAGGCGCGCCGCGTCACCGCGCGCCAGCGCAGCGGCGGTGATCATCTCGCTGTAAAGGAAGGCGTGACGCGAGAGCAGGCGCAGCAGATGCCGGTAGTGCCGGTCGGTCACATCCAGCATCGGCGCCACGCAGAAGCGGTGGGAAGGCTCGGCTGCCATGTCATCTCCGGTCCGCGGGGCGCGGATGCTAGCAGACCGCGGCGCGGGCCACAGCCCCGGCGCGGCTGTTGAAACCGCGCCGGCAGGCACCCACCTAGGGCGTATCGGGTTCGCCGTCGGGAGCGATCAGGAACCGTTATCGATGCAATACAAGGATTACTACCAGACGCTGGGCGTGGAGCGGAACGCCTCCCAGGACGACATCAAGAAGGCCTACCGCAAGCTGGCCCGCAAGTACCACCCGGACGTGAGCAAGGAGGCGGACGCCGAGAGCCGCTTCAAGGAGGTCAGCGAAGCCTACGAGGCGCTGCGCGATCCGGAGCGGCGGGCGGCCTACGATGCGCTTGGCAGCGGTCACCGGGGCGGCGAGGAGTTCCGGCCGCCGCCGGGCTGGGGCGGCTTCGAGTTCCGCCAGGGCCCGGGTGGCGAGGGCGCCGCCGGCTTCGGGGGCGGTGGCTTCAGTGACTTCTTCGAGAACCTGTTCACGGGCGGGGCGAGCGGGGGCCGGCGTCAGTCGGGCTGGAGCAGCCGCGGCACCGACCAGGCTGCGCGCATCCGGCTACCGCTGGAGGCCATCGCCCGCGGCGAAAGCCGCGAGGTGACGCTGCAGACTCCGGGGGGACCACGCACGCTGCGGGTCAAGATCCCGCGCGGCATCGAGCCTGGCCAGCAAATCCGCCTGCCCGGCCAGGGGGGGCAGGGTCTGGGCGAGGGTGCGGCGGGCGATCTGTACCTGGAGGTGGAGTACGAGCCACACCGGCTGTTCCAGGTGAAGGGACGCGACATCTACCTGAACCTGCCGCTGGCGCCGTGGGAAGCGGCGCTGGGCGCGACGGTGGCCGTGCCCACACTCGGTGGGCGGGTCGATCTGCGCGTGCCGGCCGGCACCCAGAGCGGCCAGCGGCTGCGGCTCAAGGGTCGCGGCCTGCCTGCCCGCCGCGGCGCCGAGTCGGGCGATCAGTATGTGGTCGCCCAGATCCACCTGCCGCCGGCGAAGGACGAGGCGGACCGCGCGATGTGGGAGGCGCTGCAGCGCCGCAGCGGCTTCGACCCGCGGGCGCGCTGGGAGGGTGGCGCATGAGTACGCAGGAGGAGCAGCCGGTCTGGATCGAGGGCAGCGTGCTGTGCGTGCGCCTCGGCGCAACGCCGGACGAACTGCACGCACTGACCGAGGCCGGCCTGCTGCCACGACCGATCGAGGCGCGCTACCTGCTCGCCCCGCCGGCGCTGTGCACCCTGCGCCGGACCCTGCAGATCCGGCACGAACTGGCCATCGACCTGGCCGGCGCGGCCGTGGTGGCCGAACTGGTGGATCAGCTGCGCGCGCTGCGGGCGGAGCTGCGGGCGTTGGAGCGGCTGCTGCTGACCGAGTGAGCCGGCCGCATCGGCGCGGCCCAGCCGCTCAACCGGCCAGTTCGGCCGGGCGGATCGACGCCCCGAGCTGCGCGTGCAGCCGGCGCACCAGCGCCTCGGTGGTCTGCCAGTCGATGCACGGGTCGGTGATCGACACGCCATAGCGCAGCGGCTCGCGCAGCGGCTGGCGGCCGAATTCCAGGTGGCTCTCCAGCATCAGGCCGATCAGCCGCGTGTCGCCGGCCACCATCTGCGCCACCACCGCCTCCGCCACATCGGGCTGACGTGCCGCATCCTTGCCGCAATTGGCATGGCTGCAGTCGACCATGATGCCGGCCGCGAGCCCGGCCTGTGCCAGTGCCGCCTCGCAAGCGCCGATGTCGGCGGCAGCATAGTTCGGCTCGCGCCCGCCGCGCAGTACCACGTGTGCATCCGGATTGCCGCGCGTGTGCACGATCGCGGTACGCCCTTCCTGATTGATGCCGAGGAAGCTGTGCGGCTGGCTCACCGAGAGCAGCGCGTTGATGGCCACGTCCAGGCTGCCGTCCGTGCCGTTCTTGAAGCCGACCGGCATCGACAGCCCGCTGGCCATCTCCCGATGGGTCTGCGATTCGGTGGTGCGCGCGCCGATCGCCGACCAGCTGAGCAGATCGGCCAGGTAGTGCGGCACGATCGGGTCCAGCGCCTCGGTGCCGGTCGGCAGGCCGAGTTCGGCGATTTGCAGCAGCAGTCGGCGTGCCTCGTGCAGGCCCTCCTCGATGCGGAAGCTGCCATCCAGGCGCGGGTCGTTGATGAAGCCCTTCCAGCCGACCGTGGTGCGGGGCTTCTCGAAGTAGGCCCGCATCACGATCAGCAGCCGGTCCTCGACCTCGGCGGCCAGCCGCGCGAGGCGGCCGGCGTAGTCCAGCGCCGCCCGCGGATCGTGGATCGAACAGGGGCCGATCACCAGCAGGCGCCGGGGATCCTGGCCGGCGAGGATGGCGCGTATGCCGGCCCGTCCGGCGGCCACGGTGCGGCGGGCGGCCGAGGACAGCGGCAGCCGCCGCTTGAGCTCGCCGGGGCCGACCAGCGGTTCCTGACGCAGGACGTTGACGTTATCCAGCACCGCATCCGACATCTTCGTCATCCTCGCCCGGCCTACGCCTGTGCCCAGGCGGCCAACACATCCTCTACCCGCACGGCGCCGAGCGGCAGGCGCAGGCACTCGCCGTCGCGTCCGTCACGGGCGAGCAGCTCGCCGCGCTCGAGATCGAGCGTGAACTGCAGCGCCCGCCCATCCGACTCCCCCACCAGCGCCTCGCCTTCGGTGCGTAGCGCCACGCCCTGGCGCGCGAGCGCCGGCTTCACCACGTGCTCGAGCACCGCCCGGCCCTGCTGCCGGCGCAGATCCGCATCCGCTGCCGCGTGCGCCGCACGCTCCTTCGCCCGCACCTCACCCAGCGTCACCTGCAGCCACTGCATCGCCCACTCCACCTGCTTCGGCCATTGCCGCCCGGCGGCGGCGCGAGCGCCCATTCTACGGCGCGGCGGCGCGCAAACAGAAACGGGCCCTCACGGGCCCGTTCGTATCGCGCCGGCAGATGGGCCGGGGCGGGTCAGTGGGCGACCTCGATCCGTCGCGGCTGGGTTTCCGGCCGCTTGGGAATGACGATCTGCAGCACACCGTTCTCCGTGCGCGCCGAGATGGCCTCGGCGTCCGCGGTGTCGGGCAGGCTGAAGCGCCGGTAGAAGCTGCCCCAGGCACGCTCGATGCGGCTGAAGCCGTTCTCCGCCTCGGTCTGTTCCAGCCGGCGTTCTCCGCGCAGGGTGAGGATGCCGTGTTCCATCGTCACCTCGATATCCCCGGGCTGCACGCCCGGCACGTCGGCGTAGATGACGAAGCGTCCTTCTTCTTCCCGCACATCCACCGCCGGGGTCCACTGGCTGGTGACCACGCGGGAATGATCGGCATTCTGCGCATTGCGCTGGGTGAACAGACGGTCAAATTCGTCGCGCATCTCCGCCAGCGCCTGCCAGGGATCCTGTCTGACCAATGCCATGTCGAACCTCCATCGATGAGCCATACGGCGATCGATATAGGTGCGGGACGAGGCGTTTCAAGAGCTGGGTGGCGGCTCGGCGGCGGCGTCGGTGCGGGCCTTGCGCGGCAGGCGCATCAGCCCCTCCTGGGCCGTGCTGGCGATGCGTACCCCGGCCTCGTAGAAGCCGCCGAAGTTCAGTCCGCGGCCACCGCCGGCCCAGGGGCTGGTCATGTCGTGCAGCAGCCAGCCCCGCCAGCTCGGCGGCGCGTGGAACCACAGCGCATGATCCAGGCTCGCCGCGCGGATCTGCCAGAAACCCGTGCCGTGCGGGCGCAGCGCGGTACCCATCAGGTTGAAGTCCGAGGCGTAGGCCAGCAGCGCGTAGCGGGTCAGCGCGTCGGCCGGCGCCGGCCCGCCCAGGCGCAGCCAGACCTGCTGGTGCGGCGGCGCTGGCACGGGCTGCAGCGGATCGAGCGGGCTGACCGGGCGCATCTCCAGTCCCACCTGCCGCAGCAGGCGGGCGCGCACCGGGGCCGGCACGCGCTCGGCGACCCGCTCGCGCAGCGTCAGGTCGGACTCCAGCGTGTCGGGCGCCGGCGCGCCGGGCGTGGGGGCGGCGTGCTCGAAGCCGGCTTCGCCTTCGTGGAAGGAGGCCATCAGCCGGAAGATGACCCGCTCGCGCTGCAATGCCTGCACCGCGCGGCAGGTGAAGCCGCGCCCGTCGCGGACGCGCTCGACGCGATAGCGGATCGGCTCGGCCATGTCGCCACGACGCAGGAAGTAGGCATGCACCGAATGCGGCGGACGGCCATCGCCGGCGCGCCCGGCCGCCATCAGCGCCTGCGCCAGTACCTGGCCGCCGAAGACGCTGACGCCGCCGAGGTCGGCGCTCTCGCCCTCGTACAGATCGGCCTCCAGCTCGCGCAGGTCGAGCTGGCGCAGCAGCCTCGCGTAGGCCTCGCCGATGGCCTCAGGTACCGGCGGCATGCTTGGGCCGGTAGTCGTAGTAGTAGTAGCCCCCGTAGGCGCCGGCGCGGGTGCGCGGCCGGTGATCGTTGTAGATCACGCCCGTCACCCGCACCCCGTTGTGCACCAGCCGCTTCACCGCCTGCTCGAGCTCTGCCAGATGCGCGTGCTCCTCGCGGGCGACCAGGAAGGTGGCGCCGGCCTTGGCACCGACGATGCCGGCATCGGTCACCGCCAGAATCGGTGGCGTGTCGATCAGCACGGTGTCGTAGTGCCGGTGCGCCTCGGCAAGCAGCGCATCGAAGGCACCGCTCATCAGCAGCTCGGCCGGATTGGGTGGCACGGTGCCGGCGGTGAGTACGTGCAGGCTATCCTCCAGCACCGCCACGTGTGCCTCGGCGAACGTGGCGGTGCCGCCCAGCACGTCGGCCAGCCCCGGGGCCCGGGCCCGGCCCAGATAGCTGTGCACCTCGCCACGGCGCATGTCGGCATCGATCAGCAGCACCCGCTGCTGCATCTGCGAGAGCAGCACGGCCAGGTTGGTCGAGATGGTGGTCTTGCCGCTGTTCGGCGAGGGGCTGCTGATGCAGATGAGGTTGCTCTGCTGCTCGAGCAGCGCGAAGTGCAGGCTGGTGCGCAGGCTGCGCAGGCTTTCCACCAGGGGGTCGTCCGGTACCCGCAGGGCGGCCACCGCCATCTTGCGCTGCTCCGGCAGGTTGCGCCGCCGGCGCCGGCGCGCCGTCTCGAACAGCTTGGGCTGGACGCGGCTGTGGGGCACCACGGCGTAGACCGACAACCCCAGCGCCCGCTCGATCTCATCGGGGCTGCGCAGCGTGCGCCGCAGCGCCCGGCGCAGGAACACCAGCAGTACGCCGAGGAACAGCCCGAGGAACAGGCTCAGGGCGGCGATCAGCGACTTGCGCGGCTTGACCGGCTCGATCGGCACCACCGGCCGGTCCAGGATGCGCACATTGCCGACCGTGCCGGCCTTGATCACGCGCAGCTCCTGCGCCTGGTTCAACAGGCCCATGTAGAGCTCGGTCTGTACCTGCACCTCGCGCTGCAGCCGCAGGATCTCCTGCTGGGTATCGGGCAGTTCCTCCACCCGGCCCTGCAGTTGGCGCTGCACCCCACGCAGCTCGGCAAGCTGCGAGCCGATGGCCTGCATCGCCGGGTGCTGCGCGGCGTAGTTCTGTGCCAGTGCCGCGCGCTTGAGCTGCAGTTCGGCCAGTTGCGACTCGATCTCCACGATCTGCTCGAGCAGGCCCTCGGTCTCCACCGTCAGGTCCAGCGAGCGGTTTTGCTGGCGAAAGGCGTTCAGTGCCTGCTCGGCCGCCTCCAGATCCCGCTTCAGCGTCGGCAGCTGCTCTTCCAGGAACTCCAGACTCTCGGCTGCCTCGGCCGAGCGGCGCTCGACGTTCTGGCGCAGGTAGGTGGTGGTCAGCACGTCCAGGATCTGCGCGATCTGGGGCTTGTCCTCCCCTTCCAGCGAGACGCGGATGATGCCGGTGCCCTTGCCCTGCTCGGCTACCGCCAGACGTTCCTGCAGCCCGCCGACTGCCTTCAGCCAAGGCCGCTTGACGACCTGGAATTGCGTGCCGGGACGCGCCACGAGCTCGGCCACGAAGATGCCGAGTTCGCCCTCGCCGGCCGGCACGCCGACCGCGCCCGTCAACAACGTCCGGCCCTCCGGATCGTCGAGCCGGAAGCGGTCATCACCCAACGCCGTCAGCGTCAGGGGCTCGCCGCGCAGCGCCTCGGGCACCACCAACTGCTTGACGCGTATCGCCTCGCCGCCCCAGCCGTAGGCATCGAGCCCGAACCAGGGCGGTGCCGGCGCGTCGCCCTCGGCCCGCCGCCGCGCCCACTGGCCAAGCACGGGAAAGGAGCGCGGCTCGGCGTGGATGTCGAGATTCAGCCGTTCCACCACCGGCCCGACGACGTAGCGCGAGCGCAGGATCTGGATCTCCGTCTCCGCCGGCGGCTCATCGCCGGTGAGGGTGGACAGCTCCTCCAGCCCCAGCCCGGAGCCCTGCGGCTGCTCGACCTGCAGCAGTGCGTCCGCCTGGTAGACCGGCTGCACCCAGAGCGCATAGAACACGCCGAAGGCCAGCGCGAGCGCAGCGATGCCGCCGATCAGCCACTTGTGTTCGGCCAGCACCCCGACCAGTTCGCCAAGGTCGATCTCGTCGTCGTACTCGTGGGCGTCGGCTGGCGGCAGCGGCTGGGACACGGGTGCGGACCCTCGTGGTGGCTCAGTCGTCATCCCCCGCCTCCAGCAGCAACTGCGTCTGGAAAAGGGTCGAGACGGTGGGCAGGATCTGGGCGATCACACGATTCCAGCGGACCACGCCGGTACTGGAGACATAGACCACATCGCGCGGCTCGAGGCGAAAGCCCTCCGCCAGCAGCAGTGCCGGCGCCCGCGCCATGTCCAGGTGATAGATGACCGGGCTGCCCTCCTGCTGGGCGAGCGCACTTTCCAGCGGCCCCGGGGCGCGGATCACGTAGACGGCCTTGGTGTTCGCCGTGCCGAGATCCAGCCCCTCGGCCTCGCTGATCGCCTCGGCCAAGGTCAACTCGCCGGTGTTCATCAGCACCGACATCTGCTCGTTGACCTCGCCCATGACGAAAACCTTGTTGTGCACGTTCTGCGGGATGAACAGCACATCGCCGTCCCGCAGCAGCATATTGCCGCGACCGTCGTTGAACAGCGCCAGCAGGTCGATCTCGCGGCGCTCGCCATCGCGTGTGAGCACGGCGCGGCGACGGTCGGAGAACTCGGTGAGTCCGCCGTCGCGGTTGATGGCATCCAGCACCGTCATCGGCACATCGTTCACCGGCAACACCCCCGGCTGAGCCACCTCGCCGGTGATGTAGACACGCTGGTTGCGAAAGGCCACCACGCGCACGTCGACCTGCGGGCTCTGGATGAAGGGCCGCAGCGCCTCGGTCAGTTCGCGGCGCACCTGCTCGGTGGTCTTGCCCGCCACCTGCAGCACGCCGGCGTAGGGGAAGAAGATGGTGCCATCCTCGCGCACCAGCCGGCCCATGGCCTCGATGTCCTGGAAGTTGCCCATCGGATTGCTGAGCTCGGGATGGTCCCAGACCAGCACGTTCAGCACGTCGCGTGGGCCGATGCGGTAGCTGTAGTCATCGATCACGGTGGCACTGCCGGGCAGCTCGCGCAGGGTCTGCTCCTGCAGGCGTCGCTGGGCGAGCACGAGCTCCGCGGTGACCGGCACGACCCGCGGATTCAGACCATCCGCGTCGGTCTCGTCCTCCCACTCGTCCGCCCAGCTGCTGCCGGGCAGCCAGGTGCCCTCGCCCTCCTGCTCCACGGTGATGCCGGGCACCACGGTGCAGCCGGCGAGCCAGAGGCCGGCCAGCACCAGCAGCAGGAGCGAAGCGGTGCGGCTAGAGCCGTTGCAGCCAGTCATCGATACAACCGTCTATGAGTTGAAGTGCATGCTCGAACGCCGCCGACCCCCGCCGGTAGGGGTCGGGAACGTCCAGCCGGCGCCAGCGGCCGAGCTGTTGCACCCGGCCCCTGGCTTCCGGCACCCGCTGGGCGATCCAGCGCGCGTGAGAGTCGTCCATCACCAGCACCAGCGGCGCGGCGAGCAGCAGCGGGCGATCGAGCTGGCGGGCGCGATGCGAGGCCAGATCGATCCCGCGCGCTTCCATCAGCGCCTGCGCCTGCGGATCGGCCGGCGCGCCCGCCAGGGCGCCGGTGCCCGCCGAGCTCACCGCGATCTGCCGGTCCGGGCCCAGCCGCGCGCGCAGCAGCGCCTCGGCCATCGGGCTGCGGCAGATGTTGCCGGTGCAGACCACGAGCACATGATCGAAGTGCATCTTTCAGTGCATGTCCTGCGCTTGATTCACTCAGGTGCCGATGCGCCAGCCAGCCCAGGCGCGCCCGTCCGTATCGCTCTCGCCGTCCGCGGCATCCAGACTCACGGCGCCCACGCCGAGCGTAAACTCGCCCCAACGTGTCGGCAGCATGTATTCGATCTCGAGGTCCGTCACGTCCAGCGCGGCGCTGGTGAGGAAGTTGCCGCCGCCATCAGCCCTGGCGACATCGGTCCCGTCGCGATTGATCTCACCGACGCGAAGCAGCAGGCTCAGCGTCTGCGCCTCCGGGAAGATCAGCAGCGTGCCGAGCGAGGTGATCTGACTGTCATTGTCTGTCGGATACCCGAGCGGCGAGCCGCGGTAGCGATAGCCCGACCGATAGATGCCGTTCTCGTAGGCATAGTTGTAGCGCGGCGGATCGTCGTAGAACTCCGCTGCCGTGTCGGCGTATTCGACGAAGCCGCGGTAGCCGACACCGCCGAGCGTGCCGCCCCACAACTCGAGCCCGAGCTGACCGATGTAGCGCGAGGGCCGGTAGCCGGCCTCGTCCTCGCCGATGGCCTGCGCGTAGAACGCCAGACCCTGCCCGAACAGCGCTGAGCTCCAGCGCAGATCGACGCCGGCCAGCTGATTGCCCGGCTCGCGCGCCTCGACCGGGCCTTCCTGGTTGTCCTGCCCCAGTACCAGATCGGCGAACACGTCGAAGTCCTGCGGTCGCCCGTCACCGCCCCACTGGGCCGTGCGCGACAGCCCGATCTCCAGCGCCCGCAACGGCCGAACGGTCAGCCGCAGGCCAACCAGCTCGGCATTGGGCACGAAGCGGTCCTCTTCCAGAAAGCCGTAGAAGGCGGTGACGCTCCACGGTCCAACCCAGCTCAGCCAGCGGCTGTCGAAGGTCTCTGGTACCAGCCGCTGCAGCATCAGGGCGGGCACCGGGCGCGCCGTGTTGCCAAGGATCAGGCTGCCGCTCCAACCGGGGCCCCACCACTGATCCAGCGCGCCGGCGGAGATCACCCAGTTGCCGAGCGTGGCCGCGGCGTAGCTGTCGTCGAAGCGGTAGCGGTCCTGCTCGAACTCGTTCTGCTCGACCGCCTCCACGCTGAGGCGGAAGGCGTATCCATCCAGCACGCCTTCGAGCGCGCCGCGAAATTCGGCCTCCGAACGGGGCGTGTCGTTGAACCAGCGCAGGTTGCGGGTGCCGGTGCGGCCGTTGAGCTCGAACTCCTGCCGCAACTCGCCATACCGGGCCACATACTCCACCCGCGCCGCCAACCGGCGCCAGGCGGCCCGCCAGGCCGGTTCGAGCTGCTCGGGATCGAGCCGCTGCAGATCGCGCGCGATTGCGCCCCAGGGGATCGGCCAGGTCGTGGTCGGGGTGGTCAGCACGCCAGCATCGGCCAGCAGCTGCAGATCGTGCCGCAAGGCCAGCTCGCCCACCTCAAGCCAGGGACTGGCCGAAGCACCGACCGGCAGCAGCATTGTCCACAGGCAGAGGTAACGACAAAGCCGACGCCGCAGAGGGAGCACGATCAATCCTTTGACAGTGACCGGGCCCGCGCGGCGCGAGATCAAGCCACGCGAACCATCAGCCCCGAATGCTACCGACAGTCGGATCGGGCCGCCAGCACTGAGGCCGCGGCCAGCCCTTGGGCTGGGGCGCTGCAGCGTCGCCGAGGGCGCCAGCGGGCCTGGCCGGCAGCGCCGTGTCGACACGGCGCTGGCCCAGAACCCGCCATCGACTCAGTCTTCCGGCTCCCCCGCCAGCTCGGCGCTCACGCTGCGGAACTGCTCCAGCGCCGCCTCCAGGTTCTCGACGATCTCCGCCGCCAGCACATCCGGCTCGGGCAGGCTGCCCAAGTCCTCCAGGCTGTCGTCCTTGAGCCAGAAGATGTCCAGATTCAGCTTGTCGCGCTGGGCGAGCTCCTCGTAGCTGAAGCGGCGGAAGCGCTCGGTCTCCTGCCGGGCGTGGTAGCAGCGGATGAAATCGTCGAAATCGCCCCGCTCCAGCCGCTTGGTCTTGAGCGTCTTGTGCACGTTGGTACGGTAGTCGTAGACCCACAGCTCGCGCGTCTGCGCCTCGCGCGCCGCCGGGCGCTTGTCGAAGAACAGCACGTTGGCCTTCACCCCGGGGCTGTACCAGATGCCGGTCGGCAGGCGCAGCAGGGTGTGGAAGTTGAAGCCCTCCAGCAGCCGCTTGCGAATGCCCTCGCCCGCGCGGCCGGCCTCGAACAGCACGTTGTCCGGCAACACCACCCCGGCACGGCCGTGGGTGTCGAGGACGGTCATGATGTGCTGCAGAAAGTTGAACTGCTTGTTCGAGGTGGTGAACTTGAAGTCCTCGCGCTCGTAGTGCTCCCGCTCGCTGGTCACCGAGCCGTCTTCGCCCACCACTTTGTAGCTGGACTTCTTGCCGAACGGCGGATTGGTCAGCACCACGTCGAAACGCCGGCCGTCGTCGCCGGCCAGGGCGTCGCCCTGCACCACCGGGCTGCCGCCGTTGCCTAGGCCGTGCAGATAGAGGTTCATGGCACACAGGCGCACCACCTCATCGACGATGTCCACGCCCTGGAACGCCGTGTGGCGCAGCGCGTGCAGTGTCTGCCGGTCCTGGGTCTGCGTCTTCATGTGGTCGTAGGCGGCGAGCAGGAAGCCGCCGGTGCCGCAGGCCGGATCGCACACGGTCTCGCCCACCGTCGGATTCACGCAGCGCACGATGGCTTCGATCACCGGCCGCGGCGTGAAGTACTGCCCGGCGCCGGATTTCACTTCAGACGCGTTCTTTTCCAGCAAGCCCTCGTAGATCTCGCCCTTCACATCCACGCCAAGCCCGATCCACGGGCCTTCCCGGTCGATCAGGCTCACCAGCCGCTTGAGCTTGGCGGGGTCGGAAAGCTTGTTCTGCGCCTTGCGGAAGATGGTGCCGATCAGCCCGTCCTCGCGCCCCAGCGCCTCCAGCGTGTGGCGGTATTGCAGTTCCAGCGCGTCGCCATCGGCAGCGGCGATCTGCGCCCAGCGCCACTGCGGCGGAATGGCCGAGGCCTCGCCGAGCAGGTCCTCGCGCTCGGCGTCCATCTTCAGGAACAGCAGATAGGTGATCTGCTCCACATAGTCGCCGTAGGAAATGCCCTGATCGCGCAGCACATGGGCGTAGTTCCAGACTTTGGAGACGAGTTGTTCGTTGGTCATTGCGTCGAATCCTGGTCGTCAGGTGTCGGAGCCGCTTCGGCGATCAGGTTCATGGTCAGGCGCACCATCAGGTCCTTGGCCTTGGGATCGCTCTCGGCAATCAGCAGGGTCAGCGCCGTGAGGCCCTGCTCGTTCAGCGTCAGGTGCATGCCCTCCTGGCGCAGGTAGAGCAGAAACAGAAAGGCGCCGGAGCGCTTGTTGCCGTCCGAGAACGGATGGTTCTTGATCACGAAATACAGCAGGTGGGCGGCGCGCTCCTCGCGGGTGCGGTACAGTGGCTCGCCGAACATGCTCTGCTCCAGATTGCCGAGGATGGACGCCAGCCCATCGGCCCGGTCGCGCGCAAACAGCTCGGAGGCCTCGCCCCGCTCGCGCAGCTCCCCGGCCAGTGCATCCAGTGCCCGTCGGGCCTCCGCCAGCGCCAGAATGCCCCGCGCCGGGCGCGCCCCGGCGGGCACGCCCAGCTCGCCGCGGTCGTAGTCCTGCAGCAGGCGCCAGGTGCGGGCGTAGCCCAGAATCAGCTGCACCACCTCCTGCCCCAGGTCCGAGACCAGCGCCTGCCGGGTCAGGGTTTGGCCCAGCAGCGCCACGGCCTGCTCCAGCTCCGTCAGCCCCTGCTGGGCGAGGCGGTGCTCGTTCAGGCTGTAGCCCTGGGTGAGATGCTCGCGGAGCACCCGGGTCGCCCACTGGCGAAAACGCGTGGCGCGGGTGGAATTGACGCGGTAGCCGACGGAGATCACCGCATCGAGGTTGTAGTGCTTCAGCCGCCGCTTGACCTGCCGTTTGCCCTCCTGGCGAACTGCTAAGAAATCCTTGGCAGTTGCGGCTTCGTCCAGCTCCTGCTCGGCATAGATATTGCGCAGGTGCATCAGCACATTCTCGGGTGTGGTGCCAAAGAGTTCGCCCATCTGCCGCTGAGTGAGCCAGAGGGTTTCCCCTTCCAGGCGGACCTCAACCGCGCGGGCATCACCTTCGAAGATGACGATGTCGCTCATGCGCGTGCCTTCTTACGGGCGGGTGCAGGGCGGCTGGCGCGGATGCGGGCCAGCAGTTCCTCGCGCTCGGCGTCCATCTTCAGGAACAGCGGATAGGTGATCTGCTCCACATAGTCACCGTAGGAGATGCCCTGGTCGCGCAGCACATGGGTATCGTTCCAGACTTTGGAGACGAGTTGTTCGTTGGTCATCAGGAGTCTTCGTAGGAGCGGACGATCAGCCGCTTGGCGCGTTCCAGGTCGTCGTGGGATTTGAGGGTCACTTCCAGATCGCCGGTACCGAAATGGCCAATCTTGCGCACGTCGCGGGTGAAGCCCTCTTCCAGCGCGATCGAATCCGGGTCGATCTTCAGGTACAGCCGCACCAGGTTCAGCGAGGTCTTCACCTCCACGCAGGCGAAATTCTTGATGCGCCGGAAGGCGATATAGAACCGCAGCGTCTTCTGGGTGACGTCGTCCCCCAGGGCAAGCAGGAAGCTTTCGACATCCGCATACAGGTTGGTCAGCGCCGGGCCGGCATCCGCCATGGCCTCGGTAAGGGTCTTGTACTTGTGGACCGGCGTCACTTGGCCGGACGCATCGATCACCGGCACGGGCGCTGCCGACACCGCCGTCAGCAGCTCCAGCAGTAACAGATCATCGCCAAACCTGCGGTAGCGCACCAGCTCGATGTTCCGGCCCATCTGCTTCACGGCGTGGGTGTCGTACTTGGTGAAATCGGCGGCGATGCAGATCAGCCGCGGCGCGCTCCACTCGATCTCGTCCGCCGCCGCTTTGCCGAAACGGTCGCGCACCAGCAGCTCGAAATCCCCCCGGTGGTCCATCAGCCAGTCCAGGTAGAACAACCCCTGGTTGATCACGTTCTCCGAGCGGTCGCGCTTGTATTCGATGATCACCGGGTAGCCGTTCTCGTCGATGCCCAGGGTGTCCATGCGCCCGCCATGGCTGGTGACGAACTCCGAGGCCAGAAAACGCACGCCCAGCAGCGCTTCCAGATTGCGCTCGAACAGCGTCTGCAAGGCGCGCTCCAGCGGCGCGGAGGCACTCTGCAACTCCGCCAGCGTGCCGCCCTGGGTCTGGAACAGTTTCAGGTCACTCATGCGCGGGCCTTCTTACGGACGGGTGCAGGGCGGCTGGCGCGGATGCGGGCCAGCAGCTCGGCGGCGGGTTCGTCGCTCGGGTCTTGCGGGACCAGCTTGCCGGCAAAAGCGTCTTTCAGGATGGATTGGCGCAGAGCGGCGGAGCGGGTGAGTTCGGTTTGGCACCATGTCAGCGTGGCACTGATCCGTTCGAAAGCCTCCCACACCATCTCAGCAATCCTTGATTGTTCCTGAGGGGGAGGCAGGGGAAACGGCGCGGCTTTGATATCGGCCCCCGCCACTCCTTGCTGGCCAGATGTAGTTTTGACATTCGAAGAAATGTGTTTTCGAGTCACCCCGGCATTCCATGCGACTTCCAAATAATCAGCGTTGAGATCATCCAGCGCGACCGGGCGCAATTTAATGAGCTTGTCAGGGTGGAGCACCTTGCGTCTATCTCGCATCTGGCCACACACGCCCACCAGATGCGCCGATCCGTTGTACCGCGTAAACAGCAAATCACCGCGCTCTACCCAATAAGAAGCGACCTCTTCACCTTTGGATGGCTGGTAATAACGCAGGTCATTCACAGCCACATTCATTGCACGCACAGAAGAAATCCGAAGAATCGGAAAATCGTTTGGTTCCGATATGGGTTGCCTTGAAAGACCGTTCCTGAAGACACCAGATACCTGTTCCACCGTCGCCCACACCCAACCCTCCGGGAGTTCCGGAAGGTTGCTGGTGTCGGGGGCGGTGGGTTCTTTGTATTTGCCGCGGCCTTGCCAGGTTTCGCGGCGGGTTTGCAGGATGCGGGCGAGCAGGTCGCGGCCGTGTTCCAGGCGGTGGGCGTTTGCGGCGCGCCAGTCGGCGGTGAGGGCGCCGGTGACGGCGGCCTTGAGCACGGACTGGCGGTAGCGGGCCAGCAGCGTCTGCGTGTGGCGCAGCGCGGCTTCGCCCTGATCCAGCCGGGCGAACAGGGTTTCGATCTTCTCGACGATGCGGCGTTGTTCGTTGAGCGGCGCAACTGGGAGCAAGTGGGTATTCAATACGTTCTTTGAAATCGCGCTGAACGTTGTTCCGGTTCCTTTCTGAGCCAACTCCTGCTCTGATCTTTTTAGCCAAAACCGCACATATTCAGGATCAATCAAGGGACGAATCGCTGCGAGTCCGCGACCAATCGCACAAACCTGGTTGGCCACATTCGTTGGCCCGACTGGCGCTCGAATTGAAATCAATATGTCGCCGGGAATCGCCTCTCTCGTCGGTTTCGTACACCACTTCTCGGCGCTTGGATGCCGCTCCCCAAATTCAGCCTTGCCTTGAAAAAAGGGTAATCCTTCACCTCGACTGTTGTAAGACGATGACGGTGGTGACTGACCAAATACCGTTTCGGCGGTCTGCTGAATCGAGGACCACTCCCAGCCCACCGGCAATTCACGTTCCTCCCTCACGCCACCAACGCCCCTTGCAAATCTTCCAGCAATTCATTCAGTCCCGGCCCGAGCACGCGGCGGGCCTGCACGATGCCGCCGCGGTCGGCCAGGCTCGGCGCCTCCTGAAAATCGCGCGGGGCGATTTCGGCGTTGGCGGCGAGGTAGGCGGCGATGGCGCGCAGCCACTGTTCCTGCTCCGGGCTGTATTCGCGGCCGGCCTTTTTCTCGCGGCCGAGCCACAGGTTGAAGCGCCGCTCGACCACGGCGCCGAAGGGTTCCAGCGCCTCGCTCTGGCCAAGGGCGTAGCGCACCAGGCTGACGACTTCGGTGAGCTGGTCGTCCACCGGCGCGCCGCGCACGCGGGCGGCGTCGAGCCGCTTGTAGGCCTGCCAGACGGTGGCGGTGGTGAGATACCGCGGCGGGTCGGTGAGGCGCTGCACCAGCTCGCGGATGGCGGCGTAGGTGAGGCGCTGGCGGCCCTGCGGCTGGTTGTAGAGGATTTGCAGGGCGGTGAGCTGGTCGCGGTGCTGGGCCATGAATTCCTTGAAGCTGCCGATGGTCTGCTCGGCTTTCTGTTTGTCGAAGCCGGCACCGAGCATTTCGTCGGTGGTGATCTCGTCGATGACGATGTCGGACTTCTGCTTGAGGTCTTTGAGCAGGTTGCGCGTGGCGGGCGCGTCGAAGGGGCGGCAGGCGCTGTCGATCAGTTCGGCGACGACTTCGCGCTCCTGCTCGGGGGTCGGCCCGATGCCGTGGGGTTCAGCGCCGTGGCGCGCGGTGATGGCGGCCTGCTGCCGGTCCGGGTCGATGGCCTCCAGCAGGTCGCCGGCCAGCGCGCGCAGGGTCTTGCCGCCGGTGGCCTCGGCAATCCGGGCGCGGTCTTCGTCGCTGAGCTTGCGGTCCAGCGCGGCCAGACGCGCCGCCAGCGATGAGAGCGCGTCCTCGTCGCGCCGGCCCATGGCGATCTGCTCCAGCAGGGCATCGAAACTGAGCGTGCGCTTGCGTTCCAGCGGCTGGCTGGCGTTCTTTTTGGTCTCGGACACCCCGACGGCGTCGATGAGGATGAAGCGGGTCTTGGTGCGGGCGTCCGGGGTGACGGCGCGCAGGTCGGCGTCCGGGATGGTGCGCACGCCGCGGCCCTTCATCTGCTCGTAGTAACCTTCTGATTTGACGTCACGCATGAAGATGAGCACCTCCACCGGCTTGATGTCGGTGCCGGTGGCGATCATGTCCACGGTGACGGCGACGCGCGGGAAGGGATCGACGCGAAACGCCTTGATCAGCGTCTTGGGGTCTTCGCAGCCGACGCGGTAGGTGATCTTCTTGGCGAAGTCGTTGCCCTCGCCGAATACCTCGCGCACGGCGTGGACGATCTCCTCGGCGTGGTTGTCGTCCTTGGCGAAGATCAAGGTCTTGGGCAGCCAGTCGCCGCTGCGGTCCGGGAACAGCTCGGTGAACACGCGGTCGCGGTAGGTGTGCAGCACGGTGCGGATCTGGTTGGGGTTGACCACGGAGCGGTCGAGCTCCTGGGCGCTGTAGGCCAGGTCGGCATCGAGGTTTTCGTAGCGCACCCGTCGGGTGCGCTTGTCGCGCACCGGCACCTGAAAGCCGGCGTCGCTCTCCACGGTGCCGCCCTGCTCGGTGACGCGGGTGCGGATGCGGTAGACCTCGTAGCCGACGTTGACGCCATCGGCCACCGAGCGCTCGTAGGGGTATTCGGCCACCAGGTTCTGGTTGAAAAAGCCGAGCGTGTGCTTCGACGGCGTGGCGGTGAGGCCGATGATGCTGGCGTCGAAGTACTCCAGCACCTGACGCCACAGGCCGTAGATGGAGCGGTGGCATTCGTCGGTGACGATGAAATCGAAGGTCTCGATGGGGATGTCCGGATTGTAGGTGAGGGGCAGTGGCTCGCCGTCGTCGCCCTGCCATTGCTCGAAGCCGGAGCGTTCCTCGTCCTCCTCGGCCAGTTCCTTGCCGCGCAGCAGGGAATAGAGGCGCTGGATGGTGGTGATGACCACCTTGGCATCCGGGTCGATGCGCGGGCCGTGCAGGTGCTGGACGATGTAGGTGTCGGTGAAGCGGTTGGCGGCGCCGGGCGGGTGGAAGTTCTGGAACTCCTTGAGCGTTTGGTCGCCGAGGTTGTTGCGGTCCACCAGAAACAGGATGCGGCGGGCGCCCGCCTCGCGGATCAGCCGCCAGGAGAACGAGCAGGCGGTGAAGGTCTTGCCGGCGCCGGTGGCGAGCTGAATCAGCGCCCGGGGCCGGTCCTCGGCCAGCGATCGTTCAAGGCCGGTGATGGCCTCGATCTGGCAGTCGCGCAGGCCGCGCGGGTCGAGCGGCGGCATCTGCCGCAGGCGGGCGCGCAGGGTGTCGGGCTGGCGCAGCCAGTCGTGCAGCGTCTCGGGGCGGTGAAACGCGAACAGCCGGCGCGAGCGCGGCTTGGGGTCGCGCAGGTTGCGAAACAGGGTTTCCTCGCCGGTGCTCTCGTAGTCGTAGACCAGCAGGTCGTCCCAGCGGGCCAGGTGCTCCGGCAGGCGCAGCATGTACTTTTCGGACTGCTCGGCGACGCCGCTTAAGGTCACGCCGGTCTTCTTGGCCTCGATGACGCCCGCGGCCTTGCCGGCGACGAACAGCAGGTAGTCGCAGGGCCCGGCCGGCAGCGGGAATTCACGCACCGCCACGCCCAGGGCCGCGTTGCGGTCGAGGTGGTCCCGGTTCTGCAGCGCCCAGCCGGCGGCGGTGAGCAGTGCGTCGATGGATTGGCGGGCGAGTTGTTCCGGGGTTCCCAAGGCCAACGCCTTCCTTTTCGCTGGCCTGGGCGGTGGCCAAGTGCCGGAACTATATGAAACGCCCCGCGAGATTGACAGATTTGCGGCATCGTTGATTGCACGCTGGCCCCGCCCCCGATCGAGCGCGTTCCCAAGGCGACAAATACAACCCCCACCTCCTAATCTCGCGCTTTTTTCCCACGCCGAATCAGCTGATTCACCCTCGGCCCTGATCTTGCTTTGGCCGCTGGGCCGGTGGCGTGCCGGCGTTGCCAGCGGCGACACTCACGCCCATCTTCGGTTTTGCACCGCGAAACCTGCGGGCGGGTGTTCGAGCTGCTGGTACGTGGCGGCCCGCCGACATGTCCGCAGCGCGGCAGCCCGCGCGCAGCCAAGCAGGTATCGGCGCCGCCCGCGCCCGGCAGGTCGAAGCGGTTGCTGGAGCCGGATGGCTGAAGGGATCGCGCGGCAGCGGGCGCAGTGCGGGCTGTGGGCTGGCGGACAAATCGCGGAGGCCCCACAAAAAAAGGCCGCGGGGGGTGCCCCGCGGCCTCGTGCGTCGCTGGCGTTGCGCCTAGCGAATGATGTCGTAGCTGTAGTCGGTCTTGGCCGGCACGATGGTGTTCTTGTCGATGTCCTCGAAGATGCGGTCGAGGATCCACACCAGCACGTTCAGCCCGCCCTGATAGCCCCACACCGGGTAGCGGTGGTGGTGGTGGCGGTCGAAGATCGGAAAGCCGATGCGGATCAGTGGCGTGCCGGTGTCGCGCTCCAGGTACTTGCCGTAGGTGTTGCCGATCAGGAAGTCGACCGGCTCGGTGAACAGCAGCGAGCGCATGTGCCACAGATCCTTGCCGGCGTAGGCGTTGCAGCCCTGGCCGAACGGGGAGCCGTCGAACAGTGCCTGCATCTTCGCGGCCCATTCCTTGTTGCCGTTGGTGGCCAGCACATGGGTCGGCTCGGCGCCCAGTTCCAGCAGGAAGGCGGCCAGGCCAAGACACAGGTCCGGATCGCCGTAGATGGCGAACTTCTTGCCGTGGATGTGGGCGCTGGAATCGGCGATGGCATCGACCAGCCGGCCACGCTCCTTCGCCAGCGCGTCGGGAATCGCCCTGCCGGTGAGGCGGGAGATCTCCATCAGGAACCGGTCGGTGCCGGCGACACCGATCGGATGGTTGAAGGCCAGCGTCTCCTGCCCCTTGCCGGCGCAGAATTCCAGCGTCTTGCGGGTGCAGAACTCCTGCATGGATACGGTCGCTCCGGCATGCAGTGCCTCGGCCGCGTCGGCCAGCGTGGTGCCGCCGTCGTACATGCGGAACTGCCCGTCGGTCGGCGTATCCCAGACGTCTGAGGGGTCGCAGAGCATGGTGTGCTCCACGCCCATCAGCTCCAGCAGGCGCCGCACTTCGCGCTGATTGCCGACAGCGTAGCCATCGAACCCGCCGACGAAGTTGATCTTGCCGTTCGGCACCCGCTCGGGCACCGGCTCGGTGCCGGACTTGCCGTCCCAGAAGTGCTTGAGCACCCCGAGCAGGGCGTTGTCGTAGCCGGTCACGTGGCTGCCGACGAAGGCCGGGGTGTGGCTGTAGGGCACGTCGAAGGTGTCGGGCACCGAGCCCTTCTCCTTGGCGTTCTTGATGAAGGCATTCAGGTCATCGCCGATCACCTCCGCCATGCAGGTGGTGGAGACGGCGATCATCTTCGGCTGGTAGAGCGAGTAGGCGTTGGCGAGCCCATCGATCATGTTGTTCAGCCCGCCGAACACGGCGGCGTCCTCGGTCATGCTCGAGGACACGCACGAGGTCGGCTCCTTGAAGTGGCGGCTGAAGTGGCTGCGGTAATAGGCCACGCAGCCCTGCGAGCCGTGCACGAACGGCAGCGTGCCCTCGAAGCCCACCGCCACGAACACGGCACCCAGCGGTTGGCAGGCCTTGGCGGGATTCACCGTGAGCGCTTCGCGGGCGAAGTTTTTCTCGCGGTATTCCCAGCTCTTGGTCCACTCGCTGGCCTGTTGCAGCCTGTCTGCCGGCTCGGGGTTCTCGAACTGCTTCTTGTTCTCGAACATCTCGAGATATTCCGGGCTGCGGAACAGCTGGAAATGATCGACGACATGGTCGGCGTTCTGGGTCATCTTGCGACTCCTGCGGTAGTCGGCCGGCGGGCTGGCCGGGGCCGCCCGCCGTCGGTCGGTATCGTTCCGCCCGGCCAGCCGGTCAGGCGGCCTGCCAGGGGGCGGTGGTCATGGACCACACCGGGTTGTTGATGGCCATGTCCATGTCACGGGCGAAGATGGCGAAGCCGTCGTAGCCGTGATAGGGGCCGGAATAGTCCCAGGAGTGCATCTGCCGGAACGGAAAGCCCATTTTCTGGAAGACGTACTTTTCCTTGATGCCCGAGGCCACCAGATCCGGCTGCAGCGCATCGACGAACTTTTCGAATTCATAGCCCGTCACGTCGTCGTAGATCAGCGTGCCGTCCTTCACGTAGTGGGTGGTGCGCTGATAGTCGTCGTTGTGGCCGAATTCATAGCCGGTACCGATCACCTCCATGCCCAGATCCTCGTAGGCGCCGATGACGTGCCGCGGGCGCAGGCCGCCGACGAACAGCATCACCTTCTTGCCTTCCAGGCGCGGGCGGTACTTGTCCACCACCGCCTGCATCAGCGGCTGGTACTTGGCGATGACGCGCTCGGCGCCCTCCTTGATCCTGTCGTCGAAGTGGCTGGCGATCTCGCGCAGCGACTCGGCGATCTTCGTCGGACCGAAGAAGTTGTATTCCACCCAGGGGATGCCGTACTTCTCCTCCATGTGCCGGCTGATGTAGTTCATCGACCGGTAGCAGTGCAGCACGTTGAGCTTGGCCTTGGGCGTGGCTTCCAGCTCGGCCAGCGAGCCATCGCCGGACCACTGCGCCACCACCCGCAGGCCCATTTCCTCCAGCAGGATGCGGGAGGACCAGGCATCGCCGCCGATGTTGTAGTCGCCGATGATGGCGACGTCATATGGCGTGCTCTGGAGAGCGCTCTTCTCGGGGTCAAGCTTGTCGAACACCCAGTCGCGGATGGAATCGTTCGCGATGTGATGCCCGAGCGACTGGCTCACGCCGCGAAAGCCCTCGCAGCGCACCGGCACGATGGTCTTGCCGTCGTACTCCTTCGACTTCGCCTTCGACACCGCCTCGATGTCATCGCCGATCAGGCCGATGGGGCATTCGGACTGCACCGTGATGCCGTGGTTGAGCGGGAACAGTTCCTGGATCTCGTCCATGATCCTGGCGAGCTTCTTGTCGCCGCCGAAGACGATGTCCTTTTCCTGGAAGTCGGACGTGAACTGCATGGTCACAAAGGTGTCCACGCCGGTCGTGCCGATGTAGTAGTTGCGCCGCGCGGCCCAGGAATACTGGCCGCAGCCGACCGGCCCGTGCGAGATGTGCACCATGTCCTTGATCGGGCCCCACACCACGCCCTTCGAGCCGGCATAGGCGCAGCCGCGGATCGTCATCACGCCCGGGATGGACCGCGCGTTGGACTTCACGCCGCAGTCGGACTCGCCCTGCTCATAGCTGCCCAGGTGCTTCGCCCGGCGCTTGGCGGCCTTGGCCGGGTAGGCCGCGAGCACCTCCTCGACCAGCGCCTGATTGCGCTCGTTGCTGTTTTCCACTGGCACGCTCATCGTCAATTCTCCTGCTGTGCTTGATGCCGGCGCCGTTGGCGCCGGACGCTGCGGCGAGCCCGCGGCCGGCAGGGGCCGGCGCCCGGAACGGTTTCCAGGCGGCCGGCCGCGGCGCGGTCAGGCGACGGCTTCGCCGGCGGTCTTGCCGACCATCGACTCGTCGATCTGCTTCATCACGCCGTGCTCCAGCAGCAGATCCTCCAGCTCGTCCATGGTGATGGGCGTGGGGATGATTCCCTTGCCGGCATTGGCGTGGATCTTCTGGGCCAGCGTGCGGTACTCGTCGGCCTGCTTGGACTCCGGCGCGTACTCCATCACCGTCATGCGCCGCAGCTCGGCGTGCTGGACGATGTTGTCGCGCGGCACGAAGTGGATCAGCGTGGTGCCGAGCTTGGCGGCCAAGGCCTCGGCCAGTTCCAGCTCCTTGTCGGTCTGGCGCTCGTTGCAGACCAGGCCGCCCAGCCGCACGCCGCCGGAATTGGCGTACTTCAGGATGCCCTTGAAGATGTTGTTGGCCGCATACATGGCCATCATCTCGCCGGACATGACGATGTAGATTTCCTGCGCCTTGTTCTCGCGGATGGGCATGGCGAAGCCGCCGCACACCACGTCGCCCAGCACGTCGTAGGACACGTAGTCGATGCCCTCGTAGGCGCCTTCCTCTTCCAGGAAGTTGATCGAGGTGATCACGCCGCGGCCGGCACAGCCGACGCCCGGCTCCGGGCCGCCCGACTCCACGCAGCGGATGTCGCGATAGCCGGTCCGCATGACCTCATCGAGTTCCAGGTCCTCCACCGTGCCGGCCTCGGCGGCCAGTGAGAGGATCGTGTCCTGCGCCTTGGCGTGCAGGATCAGGCGGGTGGAATCCGCCTTCGGGTCGCAGCCGACGATAAGGATGCGCTGGCCCATCTCCGCGAGTGCGGCCAGGGTGTTCTGCGAGGTGGTCGACTTGCCGATGCCGCCCTTGCCGTAAAACGCAATTTGCCGTAGATCGCCCATTGAACTCTCCTGCAATGTTCGTTGGTCTCAACTGTGGCCGGGCCGGCGCCGTGCCTGTCGCCTGGGCGGGCCGCTCGACCGGGATGCAATCTGCCTACCGGTCCCTTTCCGGCCGTGGCATCGCTGGCAGTGCAACTCCCGAGCCAACGCCGCAGAATCTGACCAACCCCATGATTTAACTAGGTTTTATCCGGCGCCTTTCGCCGCAGCCGACAGGGGATCACCTGTGCCGGACACGACACAGCACGGTCGGCATGTCGTGAACGACACACGGCTTCGGCCAGCTGTCGGCTCCGGCCGAGTTCGTGCCGAGCGGCATGCTTCTTGCGCAGAATCGACGCGGCCGCCGGCCCGGCGCCGCTCAGTCCGCGGCTCGCAGGAGGTCGACGACATGCAGATCGGCGTGGAAACCCTGACATCGGTGGAGAACCACCGCGTATTCGTGCTGGAAAGCGAGGACATCACCCGCACCGCGCTGCAGTTCATGCTGCATGACGCGTATGAAACCCATGAATTCTCCGACCCTCTGCGGGCGCTGGCGCGCGCGCACGACTGGCCGCCGGATCTGCTGCTGCTGGGGCCGGCGCTGCTCGCCATGCGCGGGCGCACGCTGCTGTCCGAGCTTGCCCTTACCCTGCCCCGCACCCGCCTGCTGCTGGTCGGCGATCCGGCCGCCCCGGTGATCGAGCAGGCGCTGCAGGCAGGCACCGCCTGCAGCGTGATCACCCTGCCGCTGCGGCTCGAGGCCGTGCGCGCGGCGGTGGATGCCGCCCTGGCCCGGACCCAGGCCCTGCCCCCCGCCAGCTAGCGTCGCCCGCCCCTGGCCGACCATGGCCGATGTCGGCCACGCGCCTGTCGCAACCACGACAGCCACCCGCCTGCGGCCGGCGCCATCAACGCCGTGGGGGCCGCAGCCGAAGCCGCCAAAGCCGCGCCACCAGCGGCCAACGATGCAGCGGCAGCCGCGGGCCGGCGCCTGCGCCGAGAACTGGCACAGCCGTTGCTGAAGACCCGGCAACAAGCCCGCAACGGCTGCGCCCTCCGGGGGTGCGGCGCCGGCAGAGATACCCGCCATGACCGCGACCGACACCGCACCGATCTATCTCGACTACGCCGCGACCACGCCGGTGGCGCCCGAGGTGGTGCAGGCGATGCTGCCGTACCTGACCGAGTGCTACGGCAACGCCGCCAGTCGCACCCATGCCTGGGGCTGGCAGGCCGAACGGGCGGTGGAAGCGGCGCGCGAGCAGGTCGCGGCGCTGGTGGGCGCCGAGCCGAAGGAGATCATCTGGACCTCGGGCGCCACCGAATCGGACAACCTCGCCATCACCGGCGCCGCACGCTTTCACCGGCAGCGGGGCGATCACCTGGTAACCGTCGCCACCGAGCACAAGGCGGTGCTGGACCCGATGCGCGAGCTGGAACGCGAGGGCTTCACCGTCACCTTCCTTGCGCCCGAACCGAACGGGCTGGTGGACCCGGCGGCCTTCGCCGCCGCGCTCGGCCCGCGCACGGTGCTGGCCTCGGTGATGCTGGTGAACAACGAGATCGGCGTGATCCAGGACATCGCCGCGCTGGGCGAGATCTGCCGCGAGCGCGGCGTGCTGCTGCACGTGGACGCCGCCCAGGCCGTGGGCAAGGTGCCGATCGATCTGGCCAGGCTGCCGGTGGACCTGATGTCGTTCTCGGCGCACAAGGTCTACGGCCCCAAGGGCGTCGGTGCGCTGTATGTGCGGCGCCGCCCGCGCGTGCGGCTGGCGCCGCTCATCCACGGCGGCGGCCACGAGCGCGGCCTGCGCTCGGGCACCCTGCCGACCCACCAGCTGGTCGGCATGGGCGCGGCCTATCGCCTCGCCGGCGAGCTGATGGCGGCCGAGAATGCCCGCATCGGTGCGCTGCACCGGCGCTTTTTGGCGGCCATCGCCGACATCGAGGAAACCTACCTCAACGGCGATGCCGAGGCGCGGGTGCCGCACAACCTGAACGTGAGCTTCAACTTCGTCGAAGGCGAATCGCTGCTGATGGCCGTGCGCGAGCTGGCCGTCTCCAGCGGCTCGGCCTGCACCTCGGCGAGTCTCGAACCCTCGCACGTGCTGCGGGCGCTCGGACGCAGCGACGAGCTCGCCCACAGTTCCCTGCGCATCAGCCTCGGACGCTACACCACCGAACAGGAGGTGGATCGTGCCGCGGCGCTGCTGCGCGATCGCGTGGCCCGGCTGCGTGCGCTTTCACCCCTGTGGGACATGCACCTGCAGGGCATCGACCTCAACACCGTGCAATGGGCCGCCGCCCACTGAACATCGAAGGAGAGCGGGCAATGACGTACAGCGACAAGGTCCTGGATCACTACGAGCGGCCGCGCAATGTCGGCAACCTCGACACTGCGGCGCCGGAGGTCGGCACCGGCATGGTCGGCGCGCCGGCCTGCGGCGACGTGATGCGGCTACAGATCCGCGTCGGCGCCGACGGCGTGATCGAGGAGGCACGCTTCAAGACCTACGGCTGCGGCTCGGCGATCGCCTCCAGCTCGCTGGTGACCGAGTGGGTCAAGGGCCGCACGCTGGAACAGGCGCTGGCGATCCGCAATGCCGAGATCGCCGAGGAACTCGCGCTGCCGCCGGTGAAGGTGCATTGCTCGGTGCTGGCCGAGGACGCCATCAGGGCCGCCGTGGCCGACTACCGCGAGAAGCAGGCCGCCACCTCGGCCATCTAGCCGCCCCAACTCCGGAGGAAAGGCCCATGACCGCAACCATCGATGCGCCGACGCTGCGGCTGACCGACAGCGCCATCGGCAAGATCCAGCAGCTGCTGGACGAGGAAGGCAACCGCAGCCTCAAGCTACGGGTGTTCGTCACCGGCGGGGGCTGCTCTGGCTTCATCTATGGCTTCGCCTTCGAGGAGCGCGACACCGAGGGCGACAGCCTGATCGAGCAGGATGGCGTCGGCGTGCTGATCGACCCGACCAGCATCGCCTACCTCGCCGGCGCCCAGGTCGACTTCGAGGAGAACATCGAAGGCGCGCGCTTCATCATCCGCAATCCCAACGCCAAGACCACCTGCGGTTGCGGCACTTCCTTCTCGGTATGAACGCCATGGCCATCGCCCTGACCGAACGCGCGGCCCGGCAGATGCAGCGCGCCCTGACCGGCCGCGGCACGGGCGTCGGCATCCGTCTGGCGGTGACGACCAGCGGCTGCGCCGGCATGCGCTACGTGATGGAGTACGCCGATGCGCTGGAGCCGGAGGACCGCTGCTTCGAGAGCCACGGCGTGACGGTGGTGGTCGATGCCCGCAGCCTGCCGTACCTGACCGGGGTGGAGCTCGATTTCGTCCGCGAGGGGCTGAACGAGGGCTTTCGCTTCAACAACCCCAACGCCACCAGCGCCTGCGGCTGTGGCGAAAGCTTCAGCGTGAGCGCCTGATGGCCATGGCCGCGGACGTCGCCTTCGACTGCTTCGCCCTGTTCGAGCTGCCGGCGCGCTTCGCGCTGGACTGCGCGGTGCTGGAAGCGAGTTACCTCGCGCAGCAGCGCCAGCTGCATCCCGACCGGCACGTGCGGGCGGCACCGGCGCAGCAGCACGCCGCGCTGGCGGCCACCGCGCGCCTGAACACCGCCTATCGCACCCTGGCCGAGCCGCGCGCCCGCGCCGTACACCTGCTCGCCCTGCGGGGGGTGGACGCGTTCGCTGCCGATGCCGCCGTGCCGGCGGCCGTACTCGCCCGGCAGCTGGACTGGCACGAGGCGCTGGAGACCGCCAGCGAGCCGGCGGACCCGCCGCGGCTGGCGGCGCTGGCGGCAGAGCTGCACGCGGCGCGCGAATCGCTGCTGGCGCAACTCGCCGGCGCGCTCGACGAACAGGCGGACGATGCCGCGGCCGCCGCCGCCATACGCCAGCTCGGCTTCGTGCAACGCCTGCACGAGCAGGCCCGGGCCGCGCTGCTCGCCGGGCAAAGCGCATGAACCTGCTGCAGATCGCCGAACCCGGCAGCCGCGAGCCGCCCACGGCCCGGCGGCGAGCCGTGGGCATCGATCTGGGCACGACCCATTCGCTGGTCGCCACGGTGGCCGAGGATGGCCAGGTACGCCTGCTCGCCGATACCGCCGGCGAGGTGCTGCTGCCCTCCGCCGTGCACATCGGCGCCGAGGGCGGCATCGCGGTCGGCCGGGCTGCCGCGGCGGCGGCGGCAGGCGCGCCGGCGACCAGCTTCCTGTCGATCAAGCGCTACATGGGCCGCGGCGCGGCGGATGTGCCGGCCGCAGCCGTACCCTATGTCCTCGCCGCCGGCGAGGGGCCGGTGCGCTTCGTCACGCCGCGCGGGCCGCTCTCGCCGGTCGAAATCTCGGCCGAGATCCTGAAGGTGCTGCGCCAGCGGGCGCAGGCCGCGCTCGGCGGGCCGCTGGACGGGGCAGTGATCACCGTGCCGGCCTATTTCGACGACGCCCAGCGGCAGGCGACGCGCGATGCCGCGCGCCTGGCCGGCATCGAGGTGCTGCGCCTGCTGAACGAGCCGACCGCCGCCGCCGTGGCCTACGGCCTCGATCGCGGCGGCGAGGGCCTGTTCGCGATCTACGATCTGGGCGGTGGCACCTTCGATCTGTCCGTGCTGCGCCTGCGCCGTGGCGTCTTCGAGGTGCTGGCCACGGCCGGCGACACCGCCCTCGGCGGTGATGACTTCGACCGCTGCCTGGCCGACTGGCTGCACGCACAGGCCGCCGAGGCGGGCGCACCCGTGCCGCCCGGCGAGGCGGTGCGTCTGCGCGCCCTCGCCCGCCGCGCCAAGGAGGCGCTGAGCGAGACCGAGGCCGTCACCGTCGACTGCCCCACGGCCACCGGTCCGCTGCCGGTGACGATCACTCGCGAGAGCTTCGGCGCCCTGACCGGCGAGCTGCTGGCGCGCACGCTGCGCCTGACGCGTCAGGCCCTGCACGAGGCCGGGCTCACGCCGGCCGAGGTCGACGGCGCCGTGCTGGTCGGCGGCGCGAGCCGCATGCCGCAGGTCCGGGCCGGCGTCGCCTCGCTGTTCGACCGGCCGCCGCTGACCGATCTCGATCCGGACCGGGTGGTGGCACTGGGCGCGGCGCGGCAGGCCGACCTGCTCATCGGCAATCGCGGCCCGCACGATTACCTGCTGCTGGACGTGCTGCCGCTCTCGCTCGGCATCGAGACGATGGGGGGGCTGGTCGAGCGCATCATCCCGCGCAACAGCACGCTGCCCGCCATGCGCGCGCAGCATTTCACCACCTTCGCCGACGGCCAGCGGGCGATGCGCCTGCACGTGGTGCAGGGCGAGCGCGACCTGGTGGCCGACTGCCGCTCGCTGGCGCACTTCGAGCTGCGCGGCATACCGCCGATGGTGGCCGGCGCGGCGCGCATCGAGGTCAGCTTCCAGGTCGATGCGGACGGGCTGGTGAGCGTCAGCGCCTGCGAACAGACCACCGGCACCCGCGCCGAAGTGCAGGTGAAGCCGGCCTATGGGCTCACCGAGGCGCAGATCACCACCATGCTCGCGGATTCGCTGGCCCATGCCGAGGAGGACGCCGCCGCCCGTGCTCTGGCCGAACAGCGCCTGGCGGCCGAACAGGTACTGCAGGCGAGTCGCGCCGCCCTCGCCGCCGACGGCGACCTGCTGGCGGGCGGCGAACACGAGGCCCTGACCCACGCGATGGCGCGGCTGCAGGCGCTGCTGGCGACCGACGACGCGCCGGCGATCACCGCGGCCCAGCAGGCCCTGGAGCGACTGACCGAACCGCTCGCGGCGCGCCGGATGGATCATCACATCGGGGCCGCACTCGCCGGGCGCCACGTGCGCGACCTGGAGGGCTGAGACATGCCGCGCCTGACCGTACTGCCCCACCCGCAGCTGTGCCCGGATGGCGCCAGCGTCGAGGCGGCGGCGGGCGCGCGGCTGTCCGATGCACTGCTGGCGGCGGGCGTGGCCATCGAGCACGCCTGCGAGCGGGCCTGTGTCTGCACAACCTGCCACGTGGTGATCCGCGAAGGCTTCGCCGCGCTGCGCACCGCCGGTGACGATGAGGAAGACCAGCTCGGCCGCGCCTGGGGGCTGGAGCCGACCTCGCGCCTGTCCTGCCAAGTGCGGCTGCCGGCTGACGCCGAGCTGGTCGTGGAGATTCCGCGCTACAGCCGCAACTTCGTGCGCGAGCACGACTGAAGCCGCGGGCGACGGCGCACGACAACCGGGAGCACGAGGCATGGACTGGCACGACGCCCGACCCATCGCGATCGCCCTGAGCGAGCGCCACCCGGAGACGGACCCACGCACGGTCCGCTACACCGACCTGCACCGCTGGGTGACCGAGCTCGACGGCTTCAATGGCGTCCCCGAGGGTTCGAACGAGCGGCTGCTCGAAGCGATCCAGATGATCTGGATCGAGGAGGCCGCATGAGCCGACGAGACGGCGGACCCGCGCACGGCGCGGACCAGCCCGCACCGGCCTGGCACGCTGCCGGCGCCGATGCCCCGGGCGGACCGAGCCCGCTGGCGCCCGTGTTCATCAAGCAGGTGCAGGATGGGCGGCGCGTCGAAGTGATCGGCCCCTGGCTCTGCCTGGATGGCACGCCGGAGACCTCCACCCTGCTGCCCGTCGCGGCGCATCCGCGGCACGAGGCGATCCGGCGCGAGGTGCCCGAGGCGACGCACCTGGCCGGACGCATCGTGCTCACCGCCGCCGAGGCGGCGCGGGCCGCGGCGGCGCTGGCGGCCGGGCACGCCGCCGCGCTGGCCGAACCCGCCGTGATCGAGCGGCGCCTGCGCCGCACCACCAACGAGGCCCTGCGCCTGCGGCTGGAGGACGACTGAGCGCCGCACCGCGCCACTGATGCAGGCTGCCCGACCCGCGGTAGGCCCCATCAGCCGCATGCCCCGCTCGGGCTGATGGAGCATGCGGCTGGCGGCCACGGCGCAGCCTCGGCATCATCGATGGGCGGGATGTGGCCGGGCCGGCCGCCTCGCCCACCCGTTCCTCGCCGCCGAAGCCGATGCCGTGAAGCGCCCGCTCCCTGCCTCGATCCCCCGGGCCCTGTGGCCTGCCCTGCTGGCCGCGCTGCTGGCCCTGCCCGCCCCGGCGCTGGCCGCCAGCGCGCTGGTGGCGGTGGCAGCCAACTTCGCCACGGCGACTGCCGCGCTGCAGCCGCGCTTCGAAGCCCGGACCGGCCACGAGCTGACCCTCGCGTTGGGCTCGACCGGGCAACTCGCCGCGCAGATCCAGCGCGGCGCGCCGTTCGATGCCTTCCTCGCTGCCGATGCCGCGCGCCCGGCGCTGCTGGCCCAGAGCGGCCACGCGCTGGCGGGAACGCAGTTTCCCTACGCGCTCGGCCGCCTCGTGCTCTGGAGCCCGGACCCGGCGGCCTTCGCCGACGACGCCGGCGCCGCCTGGCTGCGGACCGGCCGCTGGCGACATCTGGCCATCGCCAATCCGGCACTCGCGCCCTACGGCGCCGCCGCCACGCAGACGCTGCGCGCGCTGGCGCTGTGGCAGCCGCTCGACGGGCGTCTGGTGCGGGGCAACGATGTCGGCCAGGTCTATGCGCTGGTGGTCAGCGGCGCCGCCGAGGCGGGCTTCATCGCCCGCGCGCAGCTGGCAGCCGACACGCCGGGCAGCCGCTGGCTGGTTCCGGCGAGGCTGCACCAACCGCTGGCGCAGGAGGCGATCCTGCTGCGGCACGGGCAGCACAACCCGGCCGCCCGCGCCTGGCTGGACTACCTGCGCAGCCCGCCGGCGCGCGCCGTGATCGCCGGCTTGGGCTACGATCTCCCCCCGCCCTGAGCGCCTCGGGAGCCCGCCCTGGATTCTGGTCTTGACCTCGGCCCCGTCTGGCTGTCGCTGCAGCTCGCTGGCGTCACGGTCGTGCTGCTGCTGCTGCTCGGCACGCCGCTGGCCTGGTGGCTGGCCGGCACCCGCTCGCCGTTCAAGCCGCTGATCGAGGCGGTCACCGCGCTGCCGCTGGTACTGCCACCGACCGTGCTCGGCTTCTACCTGCTGGTGCTGTTCGCGCCGGACGCCCCGCTCGGGGGGCTGTGGGTCGAGCTCACCGGGCAGACGCTCACCTTCTCCTTCAGCGGGCTGGTCCTGGCCTCCATGCTCTACTCGCTGCCCTTCGTGGTGCAGCCACTGCAGGCGAGCTTCGAGGCCATCGGCCGCGGCCCGCTGGAGGCCGCCGCGGTGCTCGGCGCCCGGCCGCTCGACGTGTTCTTCAGCGTGGCAAGTCCGCTGGCCCTGCGCGGCTATCTCACCGCCACGGTGCTGGGCTTTGCGCACACGCTCGGCGAGTTTGGCGTGGTGCTGATGGTCGGCGGCAACATCCCCGGCCGCACGCGGGTGGTGTCCATCGCCGTCTACGAACACGTGGAAACGCTGCAGTTCGCCGCCGCCCACCGACTGGCCGCCGGGCTGCTGCTGTTCTCCTTCCTCGTGCTGGTGGTGGTCTACGCGCTGAACCGGCGCTATCCGGTACACGCCGGATGAGGCTCGACTGCGCGCTGCGCGTGCCGCGTCGCGACTTCACGCTGGCGTTTCGCGAAACGCTCGACTGGCTCGGCATCGTCGCCGTGATGGGTGTGTCGGGCAGCGGCAAGAGCACGCTGCTGCGGGCACTGGCCGGGCTGGAGCCGGCCGCTCGCGGCCGGATCGTGCTCGACGGCCAGACGCTCGCCGAGGGCCGCCGTCGCTGTCCGCCGCACCGGCGCGGCATCGGCTATGTGTTCCAGGACGCGCGCCTGTTCGGCCATCGCTCGGTGCACGGCAACCTGCGCTTCGCCCTCGACCGGGCGCGGCCGGGGACCGAGGCGCCGGGCGAGGCCGAGGTGATCGAGGCGCTGGCTCTCGGCCCGCTGCTGGCCCGCGCGCCGGCCGGGCTGTCCGGCGGCGAACGCCAGCGGGTGGCGATCGGCCGCGCGCTGCTGGCCAATCCGCGGCTGCTGCTGCTCGACGAACCGCTCGCCGCGCTCGATGCCGCGCGCAAGCGTGAGCTGCTGCCCTACATCCGGGCCCTGCCGGCACGCTTCGGCATTCCGCTGCTGTATGTCTCCCACGCCGTGGAGGAAGTGGCGCAGCTGGCCGGCGAGGTGCTGATCCTGCATGCCGGCACGGTCACCGCCCGCGGGCCGGTCTACGAGGTGCTCGAGCGGCCCGAGGCCGAAGCCGTCTCCGGCGCCTTCGAGGGCGGCGTGGTGCTGGACGTGCGCGTGCGCCGGCAGCGGCCGGAGTATGCGCTGACGGAGGTCGAGCTCGCCGGCCAGCACCTGTCGCTGCCGCGGGTGGCGGCGGCGCCCGGCGAGGGGCTGCGGGTGCGGGTGCGGGCGCGCGATGTCGCGGTGGCGCTCGGGCCGGTCGAGGGCAGCAGCATCCGCAATCAGCTGCGCGCGCAGGTGCTGCAGCTCACCGCCGAGCCGCATGGCCCGCACGCCGAGTTGCTGCTGGACCTCGGCGGGCCACACCTGCGCGCCCGCATCACCCGCGAGTCCGCCGACCGGCTGGCGCTCTATCCGGGGCAGACGGTGTGGGCACTGCTGAAGAGCGTGAGCTTCGACCCGCGCTAGCGCCGCACCGAGGCCGACGCGCTGACGGCACCGGGGCGACCCCGCCGCGCCTGGCTCGCCACCGCCCGGGACGGGCCGGTGCGCTGCCGCGCACGCAACGCGGCCGCCGGATCGGCGTCGGCCAGCGCCTCCCGCCGCAGTCGGCGCGCGAGTTCGCTGCGGGCCCGGCCCCGCCACCAGCGGCGCACCCGCAGCCGCCGATCGAGTTCCAGCCGGAACAGCTCGCCCAGCCGGCCAATGAGCATGCCGATGCTGCCGCACAGGAACAGCCAGGTGCCGGCCGGCCGGGCTTCCAGCAACAGGCTGACGCTGCCGGCGACGAACAGCACGTTGCCGAGCAGCCCGAGCGTCAGGTGCACCCACGGATAGGTGCGCACGAAACGCTGGGCGACATTCTCATCCAGGGGTAGGCGATCCGGCATGCGGGAGGGCGACCTCGGCGGCTGCGGGATGGGCGCTGCACCCGGCCGATCGACCGGGACGTGGTCCTGCGACCGGCGGGGCGCCGCGGTGTTCCGCCCACACCCCGCGCGGCCGGCGGCAAGGCCAGATGCAGGCCGCCGCGGCGGCCGGGGCGGCGCCGGTTGCGGGGGCAGGTCGCGGGTCTGCTAGGGTGGGGCCGCGGTCGCCGCCATGCGCCCGCCTTGCCGCCCGCTGTCAGGAGCCGCCGTGTCTGTCCCCGCGCTCGATGATCCCGAACTGTTCCGCCAACGCTGCTACCTCGACGGTGCCTGGTGCGAGGCCGACGATGGCGCCACGCTCGCGGTGGACGATCCGGCCACCGGCGAGGTAGTCGGCCACGTGCCGCGCATGGGCGCGCCGGAGACGGCACGGGCGATCGCGGCGGCGGAACGGGCGCTGCCCGACTGGCGGGGGCGCACGGCGGGCGAGCGGGCGGATGTGCTCTATCGCTGGCACGCGCTGCTGCTGGCCCATCAGGAGGACCTCGCCCGGTTGATGACGCTGGAGCAGGGCAAGCCGCTGGCCGAATCACGCGGCGAAATCGCCTATGCCGCCTCCTTCCTGCGCTGGTTCGCCGAGGAGGCCCCGCGTGCCTACGGCGACACCATCCCGGGGGTGCGGCCTGGCCAGCACATCGTGGTGATCAAGCAGCCCTGCGGCGTCGCCGGCGCCATCACGCCGTGGAACTTCCCCTCCTCGATGATCACGCGCAAGGCCGGCGCCGCACTCGCCGCCGGCTGCACGATGGTGGTCAAACCCGCCAGCGCCACGCCCTTCTCGGCGCTGGCGCTGGCGGTGCTGGCCGAGCGCGCCGGGCTGCCGGCGGGCGCGCTGAACGTGGTGACCGGCTCGGCCGCGGCGATCGCCGGCGAGCTGACCGACAATCCCGTGGTGCGCAAGCTGAGCTTCACCGGCTCGACCGAGATCGGGCGCGAGCTGATGGCCCGCAGCGCCCGGCACATCCAGAAGATCTCGCTGGAACTGGGCGGCAACGCTCCGTTCATCGTGTTCGAGGACGCCGATCTGGAGCAGGCCGTCGCCGGCGCCATCGCCTCCAAGTTCCGCAATACCGGCCAGACCTGCGTCTGCGTCAACCGCCTGCTGGTGCACGAGGCCATACACGACGACTTCGTCGGCCGGCTGGCCGATGCCATGGGCGCACTGAAGACCGGCGCCGGCAGCGAACCGGGCGTGCAGCTCGCGCCGCTGATCGATGGCGCCGCCTGCGCCAAGGTGCAGGCGCACATCGACGACGCCCTCGCCAAGGGTGCGCGGCGGATCTGTGGCGGCGAACCCCACCCGCGCGGCGGCAACTTCATGCTGCCGACGCTGCTGACCGGGGTGACCCCCGCCATGGACCTGTGGCACGAGGAAACCTTCGGCCCGCTCGCACCGGTCACGCGGTTTCGTACCGAGGCCGAGGCCATCGCGCTGGCCAACGACACGCCCTGGGGTCTGGCAGCCTACTTTTACAGCCGCGACATCCACCGCATCTGGCGGGTGGCCGAGGCCCTGGAGGCCGGCATGGTCGGCATCAACGAGGGCATGATCTCCAACGCCGCCGCCCCCTTCGGCGGGGTGAAGGCCTCCGGCCTCGGCCGCGAAGGCTCCAAATACGGGCTCGACGAGTTCATGGAGGTCAAGTACCTCTGCATGGGCGGCGCATGAGCGCCAGCGGCACCGGGGAGCGCCGCATCGCCGTCGCGCCGGGCGATGGCATCGGTCCGGAGGTGATGGCGGCCACGCTGCCGGCGCTGGACGCGCTGCGGACGCGCTTCGACCTGCCGCTGAGCTGGCAGACGCTGCCCTGGCCGAGCACGGCCTGGCATCGCGAGCACGGGCAGATGATGCCGGCCGACGGCCTGGCCCGGCTCGGCGACTTCGACGCCATCCTGCTCGGCGCCCTGGGCGATCCGGGGCCGGGCGATGACGCCGCACGCTACCGCCTGCCCGATGGCATCTCGCTCGCGCCACTGCTGCAGATCCGCAAGGGCTTCGACCTGTGGGCCTGCGAGCGGCCGGCGCGGCTGCTGCCCGGGGCGCCGCAGTACCTGGCCGACCCCCGTGCCCGGCAGGTGGACCTGCTGGTGATCCGCGAGAACAGCGAGGGCGAATACGTGAATCAGGGCGGGCGGCTGCATCCGGGCACGCCGCGCGAGCTGGCGAGCCAGGTCTCGATCTTCACCCGCGCGGCGACCGAGCGGCTGCTGCGCCACGCCTTCGAGCGCGCCCGCCAGCGCGCCGCCCGCCGCGCGGCCGAGGCGCCGGCCGGGCGGCCGGCCGAGGTGTGCCTGGTCACCAAGCGCAACGCCCTGGCGCATTGGGGCGAGATGTACACCGAGATCTTCGCCGAGATCGCGGCGCATTATCCGGACGTCGCTACCCGTCACGAGCTGGTCGATGCCGCCTGCATGAAGTTCGTGCAGTGCCCGTGGACCTTCGACGTGGTGGTCGCCAGCAACCTGCACGGCGACATCCTCACCGACCTGGCCGCCGTGCTGGCCGGCGGGATGGGCGTGGCGCCGTCGATGAACATCAACCCCCTGTCGGACGCTGCGCCGGCGCTGTTCGAGCCGACCCACGGCAGCGCGCCGGACATCGCCGGACAGGGCCTGGCCGATCCCCGGGCGATGCTGCTGACTGCGGCCATGATGCTCGACTGGCTCGAGGCCGGCACGCCCGGTTGTGCCGCCGCCGCGGCGAGCCTGCGCCTGGCCGTGCAGCAGGACCTGGCCGGGGCAGCCGCCCGCCGGCCGACCGCCAGGGTCGGCGCCGACATCCTCGCCCGGCTCGCCGCCGGGCCCGATCCGAAGGAAGCGATGCAGTGAGCCACCTTTCTCCCCTGCTCCAGCAGTCCAGCCGCATCCTCGCCGAGCGCGGCGCGGGCAGCTGGCTGTACGACGCCGACGGCAACGCCTGGCTGGACTTCACCTGCGGCATCGGCGTGACCGCCACCGGCCATTGCCACCCGGCGGTGGTCGAGGCGGCGCGCGAGCAGCTCGGCCGGCTGGTGCACGCCCAGTACACCACCGTGCGCCATCGCAAGATGCTGGAGCTGACCGAGCGGCTCTATCCACACCTGCCGCCGGCACTGGATGCCATCGCCTTCTTCAACTCCGGCAGCGAGGCGGTCGAGGCCGCGCTGCGCCTGGCCCGGCAGGCCACCGGCCGCAGCAACGTGATCGTCTTCCGCGGTGGCTTCCATGGCCGCACCATGGCCGCCGCCTCGCTGACCACCTCTGGCAACAAGGTGCGCACCGGCTGGCATCCGATGATGGCCGGCGTCTCCGTGGCGCCCTTCCCGCACGCCTACCGCTACGGCTGGGACGAGCAGCGCACCGTGGACTTCTGCCTGCGCGAGCTCGATCACCTGCTGCTGACCGAGAGCAACCCGCAGGACACGGCGGCCATGATCATCGAGCCGGTCCAGGGCGAGTACGGCTACTATCCGGCCACCGCCGACTTCCTGCAGGGGCTGCGGGCGCGCTGCGAGGCCCACGGCATTCTGCTGGTGGTCGACGAGATCCAGGCCGGCTATGGCCGCACCGGCCGGTTCTGGAGCCATTCGCACTTCGGCATCACGCCGGACATCCTCATCACCGCCAAGGGCCTGGCGAGCGGCATGCCGCTCTCGGCCATCGCCGCGCCCGGCGCGCTCATGCACCGGGGCCATCCCGGCTCGCAGGGCGGCACCTACGGCGCCAACGCGGTCGCCTGTGCCGCCGCCGTGGCAACGCTGGAGGTGATCGAGCAGGAGGACCTGATCGCGCACGCCGCCACCCAGGGCCAGCACCTGCGCGAGCGCCTCGAGCGGCTATGCCGGGAGCACGCGCACGTGGATACGGTGCGCGGCCTCGGCCTGATGCTGGGCATCGAGATCGTCAGCCGTCCGCACGTGGCCGACGGCGAGCGCGCTGCGGCGTTGGTGCGTGCCTGCGAGGACGAGGGGCTGTTGCTGCTGCGCTGCGGCGTGCACGGCCAGGTGGTGCGCTGGCTGCCGCCGCTGAACGTCACCACGGCGGAGATCGACCAGGCCGTCGATACCTTCGAGGCGGCGCTGCGGCAGCTCGCTTGAGCCGCCCGGCGGCGGCGCCCGCCGGGGTGCCACGGGTCACGGTGCTGCTGGCGCCGGAGGAGCCCTCGCTGCCGGGGCTGGCGCCGGTCGCGGCGCAGGCGAGGCTGCGCGAGGTGCGCGACCCGGCTGCGCTCGCCACCGCCCTGGCCAGTACCGACGTGCTGGTGGTGACCGACTTTCGCAGCGGCGCGCTGGCCGAGCGCTGGCCGGCCCACTGCCCGGTGCGCTGGGTACATGCCACCAGCGCCGGCGTGGACGGCCTGGCCATCCCCGCCATCCTGGCCGGCGAGGTGCTGCTGACCAACGCCCGCGGCGTATTCGACCGCGGCATCGCCGAGTACGTGCTCGGCGCCGTCCTGCTGTTCGCCAAGGACACGCTGGGCAACCTCGCCCGCCAGCGGGCGCGGCGCTGGGAACATCGGGAGAGCGCACTGATTCGGGGCGCCCGCGCGCTCATCGTTGGTGCAGGGTCGATTGGCAGCGAGGTGGCCCGGCTACTGCAGGCGCTGGACATGCAGGTCAGCGGCGTCGCCCGCAGTGCCCGGGTGCAGGCGCCGTTCGACCGGGTGCACGCGCACCATGAGCTGCCCGCGCTGCTGCCGCAGGCGGACTACGTGATCATCACCGCGCCGCTGACGCCGCAGACCCACCACCTGTTCGATGCGGCCATGCTGGCTCGCCTGCGTCCAGGCGCCTGCCTGATCAACGTCGGCCGCGGCCCGATCGTCGAGGAGTCGGCGCTGGTACGGGCCTTGCAGTCAGGTGCCATCGCAGGCGCGGCGCTGGATGTCTTCGAGCACGAGCCGCTGCCACCGGACCATCCGCTGTGGACCTTCGACAACGTCATGATTTCGGCTCATATGGCCGGCGACTTTCGCGGCTGGCGCCGCGCCCTCGGTGAGCAGTTCGTCGCCAACTTCGCGCGCTGGCAGCGCGGCGAACGCTTGACCAACCGCGTCCTGCCGACCGGCATCACGCCATGCTGAACCCGCCCTTGCCGGCCCGCTGCACGGGAGAGAACCGATGAGAGAGGAGCTGCTGGAACTCGACGCCCTGCGCCTGCGCGAGGCCTACCGGGAGGGCAGCGCCTCCCCGGTGGAGGCGGCCGAGGCGATGCTGCGCAGATCGCCCGCTGCGATGCGGCGACCAATGCCTGGTGCCTGATCGACGAGGACACCACGCTCGGCTACGCCCACCAGTCCGCCCGCCGCTGGGAGGCGGGTGAGCCGCGCGGCCTGCTCGACGGCATCCCGGTGGCGGTCAAGGACGTCTTCCTGACGCCGATGTGGCCGACCCGCAAGGCCTCTCGCACCATCGATGCCGAGGCCACGCTCGGCAAGCGTGCGCCGGCCATCGCCGCGCTGGAACGCCATGGCTACGTGCCGCTGGGCAAGACCACCACGCCCGAGTTCGGCTGGAAGGGCGTCACCGACAGCCCGCTGTGCGGGCCGACCAACAATCCCTGGGATCCGAGCCGCACCGCGGGCGGCTCCAGCGGCGGCAGCGCCGCCGCCGTGGCGCTCGGCCAGGGGCCGCTGGCACTCGGCACCGATGCCGGCGGCTCGATTCGTATCCCGGCGGGCTTTTGCGGCATCGTCGGCCTCAAGCCCACCTTCGGCGAGGTGCCGCACTGGCCGCCGAGCCCGTTCGGCACCCTGGCCCATGCCGGGCCGATGGCCCGGACCGTGGCCGACTGCGCCCTGCTGATGAACGTGCTGACCGAGGCGGACGCGCGCGACGCGCTGGCCGCCCCCCGCCGCGGCATCGACTATCTGCAGGCGCTGGAGGGGGGCGTTGCGGGCCTGCGGATCGCCTTCAGCCCCAACCTCGGCTACGTCGATGTCGACAGCGAGGTCGAGCAGGCGGTGCGCGCGGCGGCCGAGCGCTTCGCCGCGCTCGGCGCCGAGGTGATCGAGAAGGATCCGGGCTTTGCCACCCCGCTGGCCGCCTTCGGCGACCTGTTCTACGGCGGCGCCGCCAACGCCATGCGTGATCTCGGCCCGCGCCAGCGCGAGCAGATGGACCCAAACCTGGTACAGGTGGCGGAAAAGGCTGCCCAGCGCAGCATGCTCGACTACCTGGAAGCCACCAACGAGCGCCAGGCCCTGAGCGAGCGCATGTCCTGCTTTCACACCCGCTACGACCTGCTGCTGACGCCGACGCTGCCGCTCACCGCGTTCGGCACCGATCGCGAAGTGCCGGTCGACTGGCCGCATACCCGCTGGCCGACCTGGACGCCGTTCACCTACCCCTTCAACCTGACCGGCCAGCCGGCGCTGTCCGTGCCCTGCGGCTTCTCCCGCGAGGGCCTGCCGATCGGCCTGCAGCTGGTCGGCGCCCGCTTTGCCGACGACCTGGTGCTGCGGGCCGGCCACGCCTACCAGCAAGCCGCGCCGCTGACCGATCGCCGCCCGGCGCTGTTCTACGGCGATGCGCCGGCGCCGGCGGGCGCCGGCCGCGGGGCCACCTCGTGAGCAGCAGCCTGGACATCGACTTCTACGAAACCGAAGACCCGATCTGGAACCCGGCGCTGCTGACCATCCCGGTGCCGGGCATCCGCAAGATGGTGAATCTGGCGGCGACGATGGAGGACGTGATCCACCTGTCGATCGGCCAGCCGGACATGCCGGCGCCGGCGCACGTGGTCGAGCGCACCATCGACGCCATGCGCGCCGGCCAGACCGGCTACACCATGGACGCCGGCCTGCCCGAGCTGCTGGAGGCACTGGCCGGCTATTACGGCCAGCGCTGCGAGCGCCGGCTGGTGCCGGAAAACGTGATGGTGACCACCGGCGCCACCGAGGCGCTCTACCTCGCCCTCACCGCCACCTCGGCGCCGGGGCGCGAGTTCATCGTGCCCGACCCGGCCTTCATGCTCTACGCGCCGATGATCCGCCTGAACGGCGGCGTGGTGCGGCCGATCCCGCTGCGCGCCGAGAACGGTTATCAGCTCGATCCGCAGGCGGTGATCGACGCCATCGGGCCGAACACCTATGCCATCGTGCTGAATTCGCCCAGCAATCCGACCGGCACGCTCTACCCGCGCGAGACCATCGAGGCGATCGTCACCGAGGCCGCCTACCGGGGCGTCTATGTCATCAGCGATGAGGTCTACGACCACCTGATCTACGACGATCAGGAATATCCCAGCGTGCTCTCCTGCTGCAGCGATCTCGACCACGTGATCGTGATCAGCAGCTTCTCCAAGACCTTCAGCATGGCCGGCATGCGGGTGGGCTGGCTGATCGCGAGCCAGGCGGCGATCAAGAAGCTGCGCCGCTATCACATGTTCACCACTACCGTGGCCAACACGCCCTGCCAGTGGGCGGGCGTGGCGGCGCTGCGCGGTCCGCGCACCTCGGTCGAGCAGATGCGTACCACCTATCAGGCACGGCGCGACCGGCTGGTGGAGCTGGTGGCCGAGACCCCGCACCTGCAGGGCTATCGGCCGGAGGGGGCCTTCTACATGTTTCCGCAGCTGCCGGCCGGCACCAACGGCACCAATGTGGCGCTGCGGATGCTGCGCGAGATCGGCGTCTGCACCATCGCGGGGGATACCTTCGGCGACGCCAACCCGAATGCGCTGCGTATCAGCTATTCGACCTCGCTGGCGCAGATCGAGGCGGCCTTCGAGCGCATCATCCCCTGGATGAAGAAGCAGGACTTCGGCTGACCGAGGTCTGACCCGCGGGCGCGGCAGAGGGCCCGTCACATCGCCGTGCCGGGCCGCGGCTTGGCCCGCGCGAGGAGCCTGATCATGGAACCGCCACGGATCGCCGCCTGCCTGTGCGGCGCGGTGCAACTCCACCTGCCTAAAGGCCCGGCGCGAGGTACACGCCTGTCACTGCGGCATGTGCCGACGCTGGGGCGGCGGCCCGCTGCTGGCCGTCGATTGCGGCCAGGCGGTGCGGATCGAGGGCGAGGCACAGGTGCAGACCTGGCAATCCTCGGCGTGGGCCGAGCGCGGCTTCTGTGGCCGGTGCGGCACCCACCTGTGCTATCGGCTGCTCGCCAGCGGCGCACGGATCGTGCCGGCCGGCCTGCTGGGCGAGGCGGGCGAACTGGCCCTGACCAAGGAGCTGTTCATCGACCACAAGCCATCCTGGTATGGCTTCGCCAACCGGACCGAGCGGCTGACCGAAGCCGAAGTGCTGGCAACGTTCGGCCTGTGAGCGGCGCCGGGCCGGTACCCCACGCGTTGAACGGCGCCGGGCACCCACCCTGATGCCAATCCTGCCCGGTCGCACATTGGGCGCCGGCGGGTGCGTCGACTCCTCGCGGGCACCGCCCGCCGCCGACCCGCCCGGCGGCGCAGCAGCTCCCGCGGGCAGGTCAGCCGCGATCGGGACGTTGCGCCAGCAGGCGATCGAGCGCGTTGGCGAAGCGCTGGCGATCGCGGGTGGAGAGCGGTGGCGGCCCGCCAATCGCCTGGCCGGCGCCGCGCAGGGTGTGCATGAAGTCCCGTACGCTCGCGCGCTCGCCGATGTTCCCGGCGTCGAGCAACTCGCCGCGCGGCTCGATCACCACGGCACCGGCCGCGATCACCTGGGCGGCCAGCGGCACATCGGCCGTCACCACCAGATCGCCGGCGGCGGCCCGCGCGGCGATGTAGTCGTCGGCGACATCGAAGCCGCCCGGCACCTGCACCGCCCGCACGCGCCGCGAGGCCGGCACCTGCACCGGGGCGTTGGCCACCAGGGTGACCGCGACGCCGGTGCGGGCGGCGGCCTTGAAGAGAATCTCGCGGACGGCCCGCGGACAGGCGTCGGCATCGACCCAGATCTGCATTGCGTTTCCTTCCTGCCGGCCGGCGCGGATGCGACAGCGCGCCGGCCAGTCCGTATGATGTCGCGCCCACTGCCCGCGCCGGTACTGCCGACGCCCCTGCCCCCGCGAGACTCTCATGGGCGAAACCGCCACCACTTTCGCCGAACTCGGCCTCAGCGCGCCACTGCCAGACGTGCTCGCCCGGCTCGGCTACGAGGCCCCGAGCCCGATCCAGGCCCGCGCCATTCCGCTGCTGCTGACCGGACGCGACCTGCTCGGCCAGGCCCAGACCGGCACGGGCAAGACCGCCGCCTTCGCCCTGCCCATCCTGCAGCAGCTCGACCTCGCCGCCGGTCCCGAGCCGCAGGCGCTGGTGCTGGTGCCCACGCGGGAACTCGCCCTGCAGGTGGCCGAGGCGTTCCAGCGTTACGCCGAGGGGCTGGCGGGCTTCCACGTGCTGCCGATCTACGGCGGCCAGGGCTACGAACACCAGCTGCGGGCGCTGCGGCGTGGGGTGCACGTGGTGGTCGGCACGCCGGGCCGGGTGATCGATCACCTGCGCAAGGGCACGCTGCGGCTGACGCAGCTGCGCCGGCTGGTGCTCGATGAGGCCGATGAAATGCTCCGCATGGGCTTCATCGAGGACGTCGAGTGGATTCTCTCGCAGACGCCGGCGCAGCGGCAGATTGCGCTGTTCTCGGCGACCATGCCGCCGCGCATCGCTGCCGTGGCCGAGAGCAGCATGCGCGAGCCGGAGCGGGTGGTCACCACCGTCAGCACGCAGACGGCGCCGAACATCCGCCAGCGTTACTGGCCGGCAGGCGGCATGCCCAAGCTCGATGCGCTCACGCGGCTGCTGGAGGCCGAGCCGTTCGACGCGATGATCATCTTCGTGCGCACCAAGACCGCCACCGTCGAGCTCGCCGAGCGGCTCGAGGCCCGGGGCTGGCGCGCCGCCGCGCTCAACGGCGACATCCCGCAGGGCCTGCGCGAGCAGACGGTGGAGAAGTTGCGCCGCAGCGCGCTGGATGTGCTGGTCGCCACGGACGTCGCCGCCCGGGGGCTGGACGTGGAGCGCATCACCCACGTGCTGAACTACGACATTCCCCACGATCCGGAGAGCTACGTGCACCGCATCGGCCGCACGGGCCGGGCCGGACGGGCCGGCGAGGCGATCCTGTTCGCCGGCCGGCGGGAGATGCGCATGCTGCGCCTGATCGAGCGCACCACCGGGCAGCGCATCGAACCCATGCGCCTGCCTTCGAACGCCGCCCTGAACGACCAGCGCATCGAACGGTTCAAGGCAGGCATCAGCGAGACCCTCGCCAACACCGACATCAGCCTCTTTCGCGGACTGCTGGAGGAGTATCAGCTCGAGCACGACAGCGACCCGCTGGATATCGCCGCGGCCCTGGCGACGCTGGCGCAGGGCTATGCGCCCTTCCTGCTGCCCGCGCAGCCGGCCGAGCGCGGACCGGCCACCGGCGCACCGCACCGCGCCGCGGGCGAACCGGCGCCGGCGGAGCAACGACGGCCAGGCGAAACGGCCAGCGCCGGGCGCATGGACCACCGAGACCGGCCCGGCGATGCGGCCGAGGGCGCTGCGCCGCCGCGCGTCTTCCGGGCGCAGATCGGCCGCGAGGATGGGCTGACGCCGGGGCAGCTGGTCGCGGCCCTGATCCAGCACGGCGGGCTCGAGGCCGCCCAGATCGGGGACATCCGGCTGCAGCCGCGGCACACGACACTGGAGCTGCCCGACGGCCTGCCTGCCGCCACGCTGGAGCGGCTGCAGACGATCACGCTCGGCGGCAAGCCGCTCGCGCTCACGCCGCTGGGTCTGGCCCGGAGCCGGCCGGCCGCCACGCGCCCTCAGCGCAAGTCGCACGGCGCCCCCGGACGGGGCGAGAAGCCGCGCCGCAAGGGCCCCGGTACCGGGTACGGCAAGGGTGGCAAGGCGGGGGCGAAACGCCGCAGGGGCGGCTAGCCCGGCAGAGCCTGCCGGGCATCACATCTCGCCACCGGCGAGGCGGCGCCGGGGTCTTCCAAGCCGGGCGCCGGCCGGCCCAGCCCCAGGCACTGCCGGCACCTGGGGACCGAGCCGGCGACCTCAGAAGTAGTAGCTCAGCCGGGTGAGGAACTGACTGTTGTCGGCGGAGGTGCCGAGGATGTGCGTCTTGCTCTCGGAGATGCCGAACACCTCCTTGGAGTTGTTGGGGAAGAACAGGTCGGCCTCGAGATTCAGCCGCCAGTGATCGCCGAAGACGAACGTTACCGCCGGGATGAGGAAGGCATCGCCGCCGTTGAGGTTCACGCCGCCGGCAAGCGTCGGCAGGATCGTGTCGTAGCGATAGTTCAACAGCACCGACGCGGTGAGGAACATCGTGTGCTCGCTGCGCTCCTGCCCATAGGAAAGCACCTCGACCAGCTGGTCGTCATCGTCGTAGTCGACGATCCACTGGTCGATCAGCTGGACCGTCGCCAGTGAGCCGCGCTCGGTTCCGAGCCAGCGCATGAGGTTCAGCGTCTTGTCGGCGCCGAGCATGTAGGTGACGGTGTCCTTCTCGATCACGCCGGCCAGGCCCGGCACGTCGATGGTGCCCCAGCCGAGCGGAATGGGGCCCGCTACCGGCACCTCGGCGATATAGGTCGGGATCGTGATGGGCACCGACGTGCCGTAGTTCCAGGGCCGGTCCGGCTGGTAGAGGAACTCACCGCGGATGACCGTGTCGATCAGCGGCCAGTAGTAGTTGAACGTGCCGCCGTAGTTGGACTGCCGCGCATAGATCAGCTCTCCGCCCAGCCCGTCCCCCTGTGGCGCCTCGAGATAGGGATCACACGCCGGGTTGATGTCCACCGCGAAGGGCACGGTGACGCCCTGCACTTGGCTGCCCGCCGCGAGCGTGCGCCGGCAGTTGGCGAGCGGATCCTGCATCAGGCCGCGGAAGTAGAGCAACGAATAGGCCACGTCGCCCAGCGTGCCGCTCCAGCGAAAGCCGTACTCCTCATCGTCCACATCGCCCGCCGCGCTGTTGTAGTTGTACGGCGCGATGTTCTCGGTGATGTTGATCCCCCAGTTGGGCTGCCCCGCATAGCGCCCGCCTGCGAGGTCGAGTTGGTTGCCGTAGTTCTCGGCTCCATCCACGCCGCCTGGCTTGTAGAGCAGCTGGAGATTTCCGGCCAGCTCGGGCACTTCGAAAATCAGATTGACCAGGGTGGAGGGCTTGCGCAGCTCTTCGTTCTCCAGTTCGAAGAATGAGCGCCAGCGCTGATCGTACCCGTGCACGATGTCGGTGATGCGGAAGAAGTCGGTTTCGCCCCAGACCACCTGCTGACGGCCAACACGCAGGAACACCCGCTCGAAGCCGGTGAAATCGACGTAGGCCTGACGCAGGGTCAGGCCCTCATCGTAATAGTCGTCGAGAAACTCCCCGCCCAGGTCACTGCGAAAAAGCGCCGGCTCGCAGTTGCGTGAAGGCAGCAGACCGCCGCCCTCGCAGAGCGGCCCCAAGGCTGACAGGACCGGTATGGGCGCCGCCGTGGGCGAGGCCTTGACGATGGTTTTCTTCGAGGCGTTCTCGAGGTTCTTGAGATACGGCGTCTCGGTTTCCGTCGCGTATCGCCCCGTCACCACGGCCCGGACGCTCTCGCCCTCCAGCATGAAATCCAGCCGTCCCTGGTAGCGGTTCATCGACAACTGTCCCTGCCCGCCGATGTCCTTGCCTTCGGCATTGCGCGGGACCTGCTTGTCCTGCAGGTTCGTGGACGTGTGATTGCGGGCATAGCCGCTGACCCCGGCATCCATGCCGAACAGCTCGAAGCCCGAGACCTGACCCGATCCGGTCAGGAAAATGCCCAGCAGCGCCAGATGAGCAGAACCAAGAGTGCCTGCCCTGCCGTTTCCTGTCTTCATTTTCTTACTCACCTTTTGCGTCAATGTTCTTTTATGTAACCTAAATGGCCGCAAGTCCGGCACAGCAGCAAGCACCTGCCTATTCGGCAGGAGCGTCGGGGAAACGGATGACCGGGGTATCGACCGCCACGCCGGGCATGGCGTAGGGCGGCGCAGGCTCGCCGGCCACACCCAGCCCCTGCACGAAACGATAGATGGCCCGAGCATCCGACTCGCTCAGCGCATTCAACACAAACCAACCCATCGGTGGCCGGGTGACCACATGGCGGGCGTAGTGCACCCACTCATCCTCTGACAGTGCGGCGATGAAGCGGCGCAGATTGGCCGGATAGGTGGTTCCCCACGGCCCCTGCCAGCCGATGTCCGTCCCGGTAAGCCAGTCGGCCTCGGCCAGCCTGCCGCCGGCCTCCACATAGCCGGGCGTATGGCATTCGTTACAGCCGCCGACGACGATCAGATACCGGCCGCGCTCGACCAGTGGATCGGGCGTGGCACTGGTCGTGGCGCCCGGCACGGCCGGACACGCCAAGGCAGTCAGCGTCAGGGCCGGCGGCGCCACGAACTGGCGCAGCGCCCGACCCAGGGATCGTGCCGCCGGCGGCGCCATCAGCCGATCATCGCCAGTGCCTGAACCTCCAGCATCATCCCGGGCACGGCGAGCTTGGTCACGCCGATGGCGGTGGAGGTAGTGCGGCAGCCCGGCAGGATTTCGCGGAAGTACTGGAACGCCGTCATGACCCGGCCAGAAAACTCCTCCGGCGTCGGCACGTCGACCAGATAGGCAATGATTTGCACGATATCCTCATCGCGCCCGCCCGCCTCGGCCAGCACGTTCTTCATGTTGGTGAACGTGGCCTGGCACTGCGCCTCGTAGGTCGGCAGTGGCTCGAAGTTGGCGTCCATCCCCGCCTGGCCGGAGAGGAAGATCAGATTGTCGGCCCGGATCGCCTCGACGATACCGAGCTGATCGTAAAGCGGCGCGCTGTAGGGCATGGTGATTCGCGTGAATTCGCTCATGGGATAGGTCTCCGTGGGTAGATCGATCAGGCGTCGAGCGCAGTCCGGCACTCGGTCAGCTCGGGCCGCCACCATTCCAGGCCGAGCGGCACGTCGGGCTGTTCGTAGATTTCCACCGCCGCCGCGATGTCCATGAAGCTGCAGGCCAGGAAGTACAGCGGCAGATCCGCTGCCGGCACCTCGCCCGGGGCGTACTGGTTGAGGTGTTCGGTGATCGCGTCCATGCGGGGCAGCAGCGCCTGGTAGAACGCCACCAGGGCCGCCTGTGGGCGGTCCATACGCTGCCGGTAACGTTCGCGGAAGGTTGGCTTCGCCCAGGCGTCGACGTAACCGGACAGATCGGCAAAGGATTCCGGCAACGGGGTGCTGATGGGTTCACTCATGTTCAGACGTCCTGTTCCAGAAGTTCGCGGATGACGTGGTGCGAATGGCGTACCACCACTTCCATGTCGCTCAGCACCATGGAGTCGAAGGCGCCCGCTCGCAGGTTCGACTGCGCCCGCTCCACCGTGCTGAGATCCTCCAGGGCGACGTCGAAGATCATCGACTTGGTGTGCTCGAAGCCGATGTAGCCGGCCACGCTGGTCGGCTGGAAGGCGTACACGGTCGCCTCGATCACTGAGGTTTCCGGACTCACCGGCCAGTAACACTGCGTCACCGACCAGCCATTGGCGGTGTAGAACGAGCAGTTCGGGAACAGCAGATGGATGTCGAAGGCCCAGTCGTCGCGCCGATCCGGATTGACGCCGGGCGGGAAGTCGTTCCAGCGCGTCTGGTGCGATTGTTGGTACCGGTCTCCCTGGATGGGGGCGTAAGTGGCGACCTGCTGGTACTTCAGCTCCAGCTCGGCGGCCGGGGTGGCGCTTTGTCCCGGGTTGCCATACATCGACAGCGACTTGTGCCGGTCATACAGCCGGACCGAATTCAGGTGACCCCAGGGATTCTCCTTGCTGGTGAAGGCATCGCCTGCCGACTGGCCGTGCAGCTGGACGACGTGATAGCCCTCGAGGAAGGCATCCATCACCATCTTCCAGTTGGCCTTCACCTCCGTGCGGATCTTCAGCATCGTGGTCATCTGCGGCAACGGGTACCCGTCGAAAGCGTGCTGCAGCTCACCGAGCCACTCCCCGAGCGGGGCGGGCGGCTCGGGCGAGAAGTTGACGAACAGCATGCCGAGCCAGCTGTCGACCGCGATCGACTTCAGGCTGCGCGCCTCACGATCCAGGTCGAAGAACGCCTGCTCGTCCGGCACATGCTTGAGCTTGCCGTCCAGCCCGAACGACCAGCCATGGAACGAGCAGACGAAGCGGTTCTTGTGCCCGCACTCGCTGATCTCCACACGATTGGCCCGATGCGGGCAAACGTTGTAAAACGCCCGAATCGAGCCGTCCTGCTGCCGAGCGAGGATCACTGAGGCCTTTAGCGGCGGAAATGACTTGACGATGTAATCCTCGGCCTGCGGAAGGTCGCTCTCACGCCCGGCAAACAACCAGTTCCGCCGGAATATCCGGTCTATCTCCTGCTGAAAGAAGTCTTCGTCGTAATAGGGGTAATAGGGCACCGGCTGGGTATCCAGGCCAGGGCTTGCATGTGTGAAATCAGGCTGTGCGGCCAATGTAATGCCTCCGGTTGCTTGAATTGCAGAAACGACAACGCCGCCTCAGGCGCGGCCGATGCACTGGACTTCGAGTAGCAGATCGGCGATGCCGAACATCTGTGCACCGACCATCGCACCGGCTGGCCGCGCGGTCGGGACGATCTCCCGCCAGAGCGCGAAGACCGTCTCGGATGCCGCGGCAAGCGGCATGTCCAGGAACGTGGTGTTCACGTAGAGAGTCAGCTGACAGATCGACTCGACCTCGCCACCGACTGCCTGATAGGCATGCCTCAGCTGACGCAGGGCCCGGCGCGACTGCGCTTCCAGTCCGGCGGGGGCGACGAGTTGCTCATCCACCCCGGCCTGTGCCGAGACGAACACCCAGCGCCCGCAGCGGCGCGCATCCACACAGCCGAGCGGCTCGAACAGCGGGCGGGTGTGGTCGAACCAGAAGAGACGTTCGTCGGCGTGCGCATCCATACGGTTGCCCTCCTAGGCCGCGTCCGACCGGCTGGCCGGGGCGCTGGCGTGTTGAGCGATGAAGCCTTTCGCCGCCTGTTCATCCTCGATGTAGGGCCAGGCATCGGGCGGATAGCCGAACCAGCCGACGAACGCCTGCGCCACGGCAGGGTCGCGCGCCGCGGCCATCTGCACGCTCATCAGTGCCTTGTTCGGCGTGTCCTGCAGCAGGGTGCAAAAGCGGAAGGCGAACTGGCCGTACTGCTCCCAGTGCTCGTCCCACACCGCCTGCATCCAGTCCGGCTCGTAGGGTGCGCCGCCGTGCTCGAGAATGTGGCGAACGTAGCGGTCCGTCATACGCACGGCGTTGTTGCCGCTCTGTCCGGCGTAAGGATCCTGGATCATGGCGGCATCCCCGAGTCCCCAGACCCAGGCGCCGTTGTCCAACTGCTTTACCGGCTGGCGGACCGTCGGCTCGGTGGGGCCATACAGCCAGGCACCTTCATCCGGTATGCGCGCTCCTTCGAAAAGGAAGGCGTTGTCCGGAATCATCTTCTCCGTCGCCGCGCGGGCGAACTCGAGATAGTCGGCCGCACCCTGCCGATCGCGGCCTGCGTCGAACGGGCCGCCGGGCACGGTGCTCTGGAACGCGAAGCCACGACAAACACCGGCGGCGGTGTAGAACGGCCACGAGAAGACGTCGCCCACGCCGGGCAGGATGTCGAAACGCAGCGGCGCAAAGGGCACATCGTCCCAGGGCTGGCGGCTGGCCACCTTCGGCCCGTCCAGGAAGATCGCGGCCGACGGCAGCGGCGGCAGGTGGTGCGTGCTGCGCACCGGATCGGGCTCGAAGATCCGGCTCAGCGGTCCGCGGCCCGTGACGACCAACGTCAGGTCGCTCTCGGCGGCGATCGCCTCGAGCGCGGCGGTGTCGATATCCGCCACTACGAGCCGACCACCTCGACGCTCCCATTCATCCATCCAGGTGGAGAACTTGATCCGATAGTCAATGCCGAGCGCATACAGACCATCCGGGAAGCGGCCCGTCAGGCGGAACAGGTCCTGCCCGGAACCACCCGGATCCTTGATGTGCATGTCGAAGCCCTCGGCGCGAGCCTCGACGTCCTGCCAGAAATGGATACCGAGACTGGCCTCGCGCTCGATGACCCAGCGGAACGGCGCGGCCATGCTGAGCATGCGGCCGTGGCGCAGCTGCTCGGCGGTGCGGTTGGTATAGACGGTGACGTCGTAGCCGCCGGCCTGCTGCAGCGAGAAGGCAGCGTGAAATCCTGCCAGCCCGCCGCCGATGATCGCGATCTTACGCATGAGAGATTCCTTGTCGGGGGCCAGGGCGCGGCTACTGCAACATCCGGCTCAGCGCGCCGGGGGTGTAATCGACCGGGCTGGCCTCGTAGTCCGCCATGTAATGGCCACGCGATGAGGGCGCGACCGTGGCATGCCGTCGCTGCAGGTCGATGATCCGCACCGGGCTCGGGGCGTAGACCATCCGGTCGCTCGTGGTGGTCTGGAAGGTGTAGAGCCCCTGGTCCATCGTGCGCCAGAGCTCGCCCCGCCGGTCGTAGGCCTCGAAGAGGTAAGGCAACGACATGTAGGGGTTTTCCGCCTCGAAGTAGTAGATCTTCTTGCTGGCCAGGTGGTCGGCGGGCATGGTCATCTCGACCACCCACACCTGCCGCGGCTCGTAGGAGTCTTCGAAATCCCAGTGCGGCGCCTCGTCGAGCTTCACGCCGTAGTGCAGCTCAGGATCCGAGGCGCTCTCGTCCATACCGGGATTGGTGCTGTGGGCGACGGCCAGAATCCAGCGCTTGCCGATGATCCTGATGTCTTCATACCAACGCGGATCGGCGTTTAGCCCCGTCTGCTCGTCACCCAGCAGATCGGTACCGCCCAAGGGATCCTTCCAGGCACCGCCGGAGAGCCGACGCACCCGACGCACTGCCTTGATGTAGCCGTAGCTGTCCGGCAGCGCGCCGTCGTCCTTCATCAGCGAGAGGATGCCGACGCCCTTGGCATCGGTCGGATAGGTGATGAACATCATCGACGCCTGGCGGAGGTCGTCGCTCAGTTCATGCGGCTCGGACAGGCGCCCCTTCAGCAGCATCTTCGACACCGTGGCATGCAGTTCCTTCTGCAGCCCATGCTTGGCGTCGATGCTCAGCAGCACCATGGGATCGAACTTGCCGACATCCCCCATCCACGGCGTGTACATGAAGTTGTAGACGAGCTTCACGCCGCCAAGCGGGTCGTCCGCGCTGATCTCCGGGAACGGTACGCCGGTGACGAAACCCTTCACCTCCAGGCTGTCCGGATCGATCGTGACCTTGTCGGCGTGCGCCTGCGTGGCCGCCTTCAGCTTCGGGTCGACCTCGATCGGCCGCGAATGCGCGAGCTTCATCGTCACGCCATAGTCTCGGATCAACTGCTGCTGCACCGGCGTCAGCAGATCCCGCAGCGGCTTGTCCTCGAACGAATCGGTCAGCAGCGCGTCGAGATTGTCAGCGGAGATCACGGTGCCCTCCGCGATCTCCGCCCGGGCCACGCCACCGAGCACGAGGCAAACCCACACTGCCGCCGCACTGACGGCGGACCTATAAGATATTTTACGTACCATATTACGTTTCGTAACCGTGGAAAGCATGTCCGTCCCCTATTGCGAAATCAGCCTCGGTCTACAGTGCGGGCGGCGCCCGGCCCCGGCTCAGGGCACAGCGGTACCGATGTGGTCGATCAGCTGCAGCCGGTGAGCCTCGAAGCCCAGCCATACATCCGGCTGCTGGTACAGCTCCACCGCCGGCGACACGTTCATGGCGGCATAGGTGAGGTAGAGCAATCGACGATCGGCTGGCGACATCTCACCGACCGCTACGGCCTCCAGATGGGTGGCACAGCGCTCCATGGCCTGCATCATGGTCTCGTAGAAGGTCTTGATCTGCGGCATCGTGCTGTTGATGCGCGCCTGGTAACGGGCAGCGAAGTCGGACTTGGCCCAGGTCTCGACGAAGGGCTCCAGATCTTCGAAGCCGTTCGGCAGTAGTGGCTCGCTCATTGGCAGGTCCTAGCGGTTGATGATCTGTTCGACGACGCGGTGCCCGTGACGCACCAGCACCTCCTGATCGCTCAGGTGCATCTCTGAGATAGCACCGGAGCGCAACATGCCCTGAGTGCGTTCCACCGTACTCAGATCCTCGAGCGCCACGTCGAACAGTTGCGTCTTGGCGTGCTCCCAGCCGATCAACCCCTTCGTGTCCTGTGGCTCGAACATGTACATGTGCGATTCATAGATGCTCTTGTCCGGCGCCACCGGCCAGTAGAGCTGGCGCAGAAACCAGCCGTTGGAGGTGTAGAAGGAGAAATTCGGGAACACGAGCGTGGAGTCGAAGGCCCAGTCGGCCCGCCCGTCGGGGTTCACGCCCGGCACCTTCTCCAGCGCCTGGGCAGAGTGAGCGGGCGTGTAGGAGGGGCCAAACACGAACTTCAGCGCCAGCGCCTGCGCGGGTGTCGGCACCTGCTCGGGGTTGCCGTAGATCGACATGCTGCGATGGTTGCCGAGCAGCCGCACCGAGTTCAGATGGCCATCCGGATTGGTGTCGCTGTTGAAGGCGTTCGGCGCCGAGCGGGCGTGCAGCTCCAGGACGTGATAGGCCTCCATGTAGGCGTCCATCAGCAGCTTCCAGTTGGCATTCACTTCTGCCCGCAGCGAGAGCACGCACTTCATCCCGGCGTGCGGGAAGCCGTCGAACATGTGCTCGAGCGGGCCAAGATGCTCGGCAAGGCTCTGTTCGGGCTTCGGATCGACATTGATGAAGACGAATCCCTGCCAGGTATCGAGCGCGACCTCCCGCAGGCACATGCGGTTTTTCTGCAGCGAATGGAACGAGCCCTCGTCCGGCACATGCCGCAGCTGGCCGTCGTTGTCGTAGGCCCAGCCATGGAACCCACACACGAAGCGGCTGACGTTGCCTCGCGGATGCACGGCGACCTTGTTGCCCCGATGCAGGCACATGTTGTGGAATGCCCGCAGCCTGCCCTGCCGGTTGCGCGTGACGATGATCGAGGTATCGCAGATCGGCAGGTCCTGCACGAAGTAATCGCCCGGCTCGGCCGCATCGTTCTCCCGGCCGACGCACAGCCAGCTCTTCTTGAAGATCTTCTCCTTCTCGGCCAGAAAGACGCTCTCGCTGTGATAGTTCTCCAGCGGCACGGGGCCGTGCCCGAGCGCTTCGGCGGCGGGGGTGAAAGGCGTTGCTGCTGCCATGTTCTCTCGCTCCTTGGTTAGACTGCCTGACGGAAGGGCGGCGACGCGGATTGCTGCGCCTGCGTAACGAAGCGCTTCGCGTCCTCGACGCTGCGCAGCCACGGCACCATGGTCTTCGGATCGGTGAAGGCGGTGGCGAAGGCATCGGCCACGCGCTGATCGGAACCGGCCGCCTGCAGGATCACCATCAGGGGCGGCCCTGGATCCTTCAGCAGCCGATTGGTGAACTCGATCGGGTACTGGCCGTAGTCGTCCCAGTAGTCCTCGAAGGCGCGATGCATCCAGTCGGCCTCGACCGGCTTGCTGCCGAGATCTACCAGTTCCTCGGCGATCCGGTGCACCATGCGGATGCCGTTGTTGGCGCCCTGCCCGGCCAGCGGATCGGTGAGCATCACGACATCCCCCAGGCCCATCACCGCATGCCCTGATTCGGTGTAGCCCACCGGCTTGCGGATGGTCGGGGTCAGCGCGCCGACGATCCAGCTGCCGGGCTCACACAGCGTCGCCTGCGAGAACTCCGGCACATCGCCCGGTAGATACTTGCGCATCAGATCCAGACCGATCTGGAGCAGGTCATCCCCCGACGCGGCCTCGGAGAACTGGTCAAAGGGCGAGCCGGGAATCGCCTCGAACGCCATGCCTCGGCACGCCACGCCCGGCTTGCCGTACATCGGGATCGAGAACACATCGCCCACGCCGAAGATCGTGTGCAGCCGCAGATGGGGAAAGCCCACCTCCGGCCACGCATCCGGGCCGGTGATGCTCTGGCCTTCCAGCAACAGCACCCCCATGTGCCGGGCCGGCCGGTCGAATTCGCTGCGCTCCTCGTCGCGGCTGAACAGCCGGCTCATGGCGCCCTTGCCCACCGCTACGAATGTGGCATCGAACTCGCCGGCGATCTCGTCGAGGCGCCCCGCGTCGATCGATTCGACACGCAAGTCTCCGCCCCGCTGCGAGAACTCCTGCATCCAGCGCGGAATGCGGATGCGATAGTCCACGCCCTGGGCGGTGACGCCATCGCGGAATGCCGCATCGATGCTGGCGATGGTGTCCCCGGTTGGCAGGTGCGCCTCCAGATGGATGCCCTTGCCCCGCGGGGTAACATCGTCCCAGAAGTTGATCCCGAGCTCCTGCTCCTTGCCCTGCACGTAGGAGAAGAATGCCGCCGTGTTGGACAGTTTGGCGTCACCGTACTGTTCGGGTGTCCGATCGGAGAAGATCGTGACCTTGAAACCGGAGGCCTTGAGCAGAGCAAAGCCCAGATGCAGCCCTACCGGGCCGGCGCCGATGATCGCGATTGACTTCATCGTGGGAGTCCTCAGATCTTGCAATCGTGTTTGTTGATACTAAAAAGTAACCGTCGTATCTGCATTGCAACGCTCGTGCCAAAGCGTATTTACTGATTTTCAGAGCGCTTTCGGTCGGCTTGCACCGCGAAATGCACCGTATGAGTCCAGATCGTGCGCCGGCGTGCACGATCTCGGGTCATCGAAGCGGACGCAGCTCGGCGGCGTGCAACGCGCCCTGAAAGAACAGCAACGGCGTGCATTGCCGACGCCAGGCGTACCGCGCGACCCTGCCGATGAGGATCGCGTGATCGCCGCACGCGATGGCCTCGAGGTGCTCGCATTCGAAGGCGGCGACGGCGCTGGTGATGAGCGGCACGCCGGATTCCCCCGGCGTCACGGCCACGCCTGCGAACTTGTCATCCCGTGGCGTAGCGAAGCGCCGGCACAGCGCCTCCTGATCGTGTGCCAGCACACTGACGCCGAAATAGCGAGCCCGCACGAAATTGTCGTAGTTCGGCGATTCGTTGCGCAGGCACCAGGAAAGCGCCGGCGGACTCATCGATACGGAGGCGAGCGAGTTGACCGTCATGCCGACAGGCCGACCTTCCGGCGTTTGCGTGCTGACGATCGCCACACCTGTGGCAAAGCAGCCAAAGGCCTGCCGCAGATCGCGGGAATCGATTTCGATCGGGAGCAATGCCTGGGTCATGGTGCAACTCGCACTGGGGCCGGCATCGGCGCGCCGGCAGGGGTCTGGGTCGGCTCAAGCAACAACGTGTCGCCGTCCCGGTACACGTCGTAACGCCGCAGCGGCAGCTTCACCGGCGGCGCCAGCGGCATGCCGGTGCGGACATCGAAGACGCCGCCGTGCCACGGGCACTCCACCCGGCCGGTGGCCGGGTCGTAATCCCCCTCGGACAGCGAGGCGGTACCGTGGGTACAGGTGTCGTCGATCACGTGGAAACCTTCTGCGGTGCGGAACACCGCCACCAGCCGCCCGTCGCTCAGACGGATCGGCTTGCCCGCCGCCTTCGGCACCGCCTCGACGCTGCACAGCGGCACCCGCGCCGGACGCCGCATCGCCCAGGCCGGCAGGCAACCCCGCAGGATCTGCCACGCATGCTGCCCGATGCTCGCCGGCCCACCGGCCCGCTGGGGGCAGTCGGCGCAGCCAGCCGTGCCGAGTGCGGCGGCGGCCGGCGCCGGCTCGAAGATGAAGGCGGGGCGAAACACCAGCGCCAGGGCCGGCACGACAGTCAGTGCCGCAGTGGCGGCAACGGCCATCCACAGCGCAATCAGCACACCCATCTCCGCCTGGAAACGCAGGGCCGAAAGCTGCCAGAGCACCACGGCGAGTATCATCGTGCTGCCCGTGATGACCACGCCCTTGCCGGCCGTCTGCAAGGCGTCGAGCACCGCCTCGGCGGCATCGGCATGCTGGCGATAATGCTCACGGATCCGGTCGACGATGTAGAAGCCGAAATCCACGCCGAGGCCGATTCCGAGCGTGAGCACCGGCAGCGTATTGATCGTCAGACCAATATCGCGCCAGGCCATGTAAGCGAAGGTGACGGCGTTCGACAGCACCACCCCCGGCAGGAAGAACAGTCCCGCCTGCCAGGACAGCCGGTAGCTCACCCAGCAGCAGGCGAACAGCAGCGCCAGCGCGAAGGCAACGGTCGATACCAGATTGGCGGCGATGGTGTCGTTCACCGCCGCGAGCACCGCCGGGAAGCCGCCACCGAAGCGAAAGCTGACCGGCAGCCCCGGCGGCAGTCCGGCCACTACCTCCGCCACTCGTGCCTGCACGGCCCTCAGGGTCGGCCCCTGATGATCGCGCAGTTGCAGATGGATCGCGCCGTGACGGTAGTCCTGCGTGCGGTACTGGCCCAGATCGCCAGGATCGGCCGACTGCTCCAGCATCGCGATGAGCTGTCCGATCGCCTCACGATCGTCAGGGACTTCCCGATAACGGGGGTTGCCCTCGCGCAACATCATGTTCAGCGGTGCGACAAGGTCTGGCAGTGCCAGGGTGCCGACGATCTCCGGCTGGCGCTCCAGCTCCGCCTGCACCCGGCCGATCGCCTGCAACACCTGCGGATCCTTCATCGCCTCGTCCGCCTCGCCCTCGACCACCAGGAACATGCGTTCGGCGCCCGGGAAGGCGTCATCGATCGCTGCCACTGCACGATTGAAGGGCGAGTCGGGCCACAGCAGTGGCGTGCCGGGGAAGGCATCGCCAATCTGCAGTCCGAGGCTGCGCCACCCGGCCAAAGCGATGATTGCCACCGTGCCCACGAGCACCATCGGCGCCACGTGGCGAGCCGCCAGTGTGCGCCCAAGCCAGTGCAGGGCGCGGTCGAAGGGTCGGTGCCAGCGGCGGGGGCGAAACGCCGCCCACTGCAGGTCCGCCAGCACCAGTGGAATCAGCAGCACCACCGAGATCATCAGCGTGGAGAGCCAGATCACCCCGATCAGGGCCGCCCCGCGCAGGATCGGGATGGGCGTGGTCAGCATCACCGCGACCGCCCCCACATCGGTCGCCAGCCCCAGCGTGCTCGGCCGGAACAGCGTCACGAGCGTATGCCGCGCCGCCGGCAACGGCGCGCAGCGCGTGCGGGCCTCGGCGTAAAGCCGGCAAAACTGGACGGAGTGTGAGATGGAGCGGGCGGCCATGAGGAAGGCCAGCACCATCATCAGCGGGTCGAGCCGCAGGCCGGCGACGGCGACGGCACCGAGCGCGAAGGCCGCCGACAGCATCGCGGCCAGCACCGGTAGCGCAGTGCCGAGCACCGAGCCCATCGCCAACCACAGCAGCACGATCAGCAGCACGGCGATGGCGCCGGCAAGCAGCATGGTCTGCGGCACGTAATCGAGCGCGAGCGCCTGCAACACCGGCTCACCGACGACGTAGGTCTCCACCGCCGGGTGCGCAACCGCGGCCATGGCCTCTCGCACGCTCGCATGGATCTGCGCGTAGCTGACCTCGCCCCGGGCAATGGTGTCGTCGACGAAGCCGACCACGATCAGTGCCGAGCGCAGGTCCTGCGAAACGAAGTTGCCGTAGACGATGTCGTTGGCCAGAACCCGCTCTCGCAGCCGGGCCACCTCCGCCTCGTCCGCCGGTGGCTCCGGCCACATCAGCGGCTCGATGTCCACGCCGTAGCTCGAGGCGGAGATATGCCGCAGCTTGCGCGACGCCAGCGAGACCACCTGGTAGGGATCGGCCGCCGGCACGCTTTCCAGCCGCCGCGTAAGCGCCGCGAGCTCCCGCAGCACGTCGAGCTGGAACAGATCGCCCTCGCGCACCTGAAACATCACCACCAGAGCGTTGGCCGAACCGAAGGCGCTGGCGAAACGCTCGTGCGTGGCGATGGTCGGGTGCGCCAGCGGGTAGAGCTGCTCCGGCCCGCTGGCGACCTGCAGGCGCTGCCAGGCGAGCAGACCCATGGCCAGTGCCGCGAGTATCACCACCAGGCGAATCGACGCGCGGCGGGCAAACAGGGTGTCGAGCAGACGGCTGAACACGGCGGACGACATCGCAGCGCCCCGCTTAAAGCCGATTGCCCGATGCCGGCGACACGGCGGGTGAGCCGTGCCTGGCGATCAGCGACGCCGGCGCGCGGGCGTGCGAATGCGTTGCCACCTCCGGCGCCTCGGGCAACGATGCCCGGAGCGGGTGTGTCTGGGTCAGGGCCAGCAACTGCCGGCCACGCGCCTCCATCTCCAGCACCACATCGGCCGGTGCCAGCTGCCCGGCCGCAGGACTCAGGGCCTGTGCCTGCGGGCCCAGCGCCAGCAGGCTGCCACGCGCACCACCCAACAGCACGGCACGCGGCCCGAGCACGGCGGCGGCATAGAGTGCCGGCGCAGCCTGCACCGGCACCTGTTGCCAGCTCTGGCCGCCGTCCTCGCTCAGCAGCGCCGCCCCGTTCAGCCCCGCGATTACCCCCTGATCGCCACGGAAATCGATCGCCATGAGCGAGTCCGCGATAGGGCTCTCGACGGCATGCCAGTGCACCCCATCCGTGGCGTACTGGATGCGACCGAACTCGCCAACCAGCCAGACGCCACGCCCGGAGAAGCCGACATCGTTCCAGGCCACATCCTCCGGCGGGACGACCCGTACGAAGGAGCGTCCTTCGTCGCCGCTGACCAGCACGGTGCCCATCACGCCGACTGCCCAAAGCTCACCGCTCGGCGCCCGCCGAATCCGGAGCAGCTTGTTCTCCACACTCGACATCGGCACGGGAATGGTGACCCAGCTTTGGCCGGCATCTTCCGAACGCACCACGGCGTTGCCATTGCCAACCGCCACCAGCGTGCGTTCATCCAGGGCGATGACATCCTGTAGATGTCGTTCCAGCCCGCTCGGCAACACCTGCCAATGTCGGCCACCATCCTGTGTGGCGCGTACCTGTCCGTACGCACCGACCAGCCACATTCGCTCGGCGTCGTGCGGCGCCACGGCCATGCCGTAATAGTGGTAACGACCGGCGAACGGTGCATCCGTGGCGCCCGGCACCACCGGCGAGAGCTGAAAGCTCAGCCCGATCGACACCAGGATCGCGAGGACTGCGAGGCCGATGGAGAGCCGTGGAATCCAGCGCGCCGAAGTGTTCATGAAGCACCTGCCCGGTTATCTAGTTACTATTTGTATGTTTATGTCGATAGCAAACTACATGCCAAGGGGCAGCATGTCCCATGATGGCCGGCACTTCTGACAGTCCGACTGGGGAAACGATAAGTTGGCGGCCGGAAATGCACCGTATCGGCGCAGCATGAACCAGAGGCGCGCATATCGGTTGCTGGGTTTCAGGGCAGAAAAAAAAGGGCGGCCAAGCGGCCGCCCAGTACCACGCGCCCTGTGTGGGCATCGCCCCTCAGATGAATGCTTGGCGGTAGTCGGTCAGGAATGTCCGGATATCCCTGGCCGGTCGTCCGGTGACATCGGCAACCGTCGGCGCCACATCCGCCAGATAGCCGGGCGGACCGAGCGCATAGAGTTCGTTCATCGCCTGAACCAGCGGCTCGGGCATGCCCATCTCCAGCATGCTGGCGGCAGCCTGCTCGCTGGAGACCGGCACGTAGCGCACGGGGGTGTCGAAGATCTCGCCCATGGCCTCGGCGATCTGCTCGCAGGTGACGGCCTGCGGTCCGGTCAGCGTATAGGCCTGGCCCTCATGGCCGGGCTCGGTCAAAGCAGTGGCGGCGACGGCGGCGATATCTCGCGCATCCACCCACGACACAGGACTCGCCTCACCGAGCGGGAGGTAGAACGCGCCATGATCGGCGATCGTCGGGGCCGACATCAGGAAGTTCTGCATAAAGAACGTCGGCTGCACGAACGTCCAGTCCATGCCGCTCTGCTTCAGCCGCTCCTGATTCTCACCGTGCCAGCGGCCAAACTGCACAGGAGCATCGGGTGCCGCACCGATGCCGGTGGACATGACGATGTGCTTGACTCCCGCCCCAGCGGCGGCATCGATCAGGGTGTTCTTCATCGCCACCTGATCGAGGGCCAGAGGCGTTACCAGGAACACCTTCTCCACGCCATCGAGCGCTGCAGGCAGCGAGAACGGATCACGCAGATCGCCCTGCACCACCTCCACACTGTCGTCGAACTGCGCCGACGCCTTGCTGACATCCCTCGCCAATACCCGCAGTGGCGAGCCTTTGTCGGCTAGTAGCTGCGCCACCTCGCCGCCGATATTCCCCGTTGCACCAACAACTAGAATCATTGTTTCCTCCCGTTCGCGGGCAGCCCGCCGGGATGATCCTAGCCTCTTCAGTTACAAATGTATACTTACGAGCGAATTGACGTGTTCCTGACGGAGCGGGCGAACCGCCTAGATCCGATGCAACCGCGGCACAGCAGCAGCAGGGGGCGCCTCTGCAATGGCCCGGCCATTGCCCTGGTCCTCCGCGAACCAACGGCGTGCCAGCGCTTCCAGTGGACGCATGATCTCCTCCAGTTCCCGACCACGGACGGTGAGCTCGTAGTTCACGTGTGGCGGAATCCCCAGCTGCTGCTCACGAATGATCAGGCCCGCCGCTTCCAGCCGCCGCAGCCGATCGGTCAGCATGCGGGCGGATATGCCGTGCACCTCGCGCTTGAGCTCGGAAAAGCGCAGCGAGTCGTGCTGCAACAGCACCCAGATGATGTAGGCCGTCCACGGCCCCATGATCAGCGAGATCAGTGCATCTACCGGACAGCCCGACTCGGGCACCGGCACGGCGAGAGGTTTGGACCGAGGCTGGCCGGGCGAACGATTCAACGGCATTTCATGTCTCCGTCGTGTTTTTTTCATGCGAGGAAGTCAGTTACTTCTTCTTATCTTAGCACCAGCAGTGACGCCAGCTGATGGTATGAACGAACGTTCATGTTAGGACCATCAATCCGCCTGCAGGTTGCATCCTGGACTGATGTACAGCACAGCTTCATCCCCTGGGGTACAACCGGGCAACCCCCGCTACGTGCCAGCCTTGATCGGCGGCCACCCAGGAGGGCCCCGATCGAGCCCTTGGGCACAGGGCAAAAAGAAGGGGCCCGAAGGCCCCTGAGTCAGACGGCAAGTGCGGTCAGGCGAACTGCGGCCGCGGCGCGGGCGGAATCAGGTTGTCCCAGCCGCGCGGGCCGGGCTGACTGCCCCGCAGCAGTTCCTCGCGATCGTAGCCGTAGGTCTCGTTCTCGAGCTGGCTGACGCCGCTCTTCACGTTCTGCTCCGCCGCGAGTCGCCGCTCGGCCTCGGTAGCCATCTCGCGGTCCCACTGCAGCAGCAGCGGACTGATCCTGCGGTACCACAGCGGCGGCACCAGCGCGTAAAGGAACGCGGTGGTGTAGCCGCCCGGGGTATGCGGCGCCTCGCCCACCAACGGCTTCAGATCCCAGAATTCCACGCTGGCATCGGCATGGTGGTGCGAGTGGCGGTTGATCGCGCACAGGAACCAGTTGGACATGCGGTAGTTGCAGTTCCACGCATGGCGCACCTGCATCGGCTCGGTCGGCACGCGCACCAGGCCGTGATGCTCGATGTAGTTCGCCAGTTCCAGCGCGTTGCGGGCGAAAAACCCGATCGCCAGATAGGCCAGCAGGCCCCAGCCGCCGGCTGCCAGCACGAAGATGCCGGCCACCACGGCCTCCATGGCCCAGCCGCGCAGAGCGCGATTGCCGATGCCGAAGGGGCTGCGGCCCATGCGCGTCAGACGCTCCTTTTCCAGGTCCCACACCTGCTTGTACTGCCCGATCGTGGAGCGGATCACGAAGTGGTAGTAGGTTTCGCCGCGCAGACTGGTGGCCGGATCGGCCGGCGTGCACACCAGATTGTGGTGCCCGTAGGGGTGGCGGATGGAGAACAGCGTGAACATGCCGAATGCCTCGCCCAGCCGGCCCATGAACACGGCCACCGGATTCTCGGTGCGATGGGTCAACTCGTGGCCGACGATGATCGAGGCGTTGGTCGCCGCGATCGCCGCCACAGCGAACGCCGCCAGGATCACGCCCAGCGTATCGCCGGCATGCGCCGCCAGCAGGTCGTAGCCGGTCAGCCGCTCCAGGCCTGCGGCGAAGCCGAACAGATCGTTGCCGGCGACGTAGGCGCCGAGCATCCAGGCGAACATCAATACCGTCAGGATGCACACGATCTGCGCCGCGTACTGGATGGGGTAGAAGACCCACGCCTGTCGGTATTCGTAGCTGCCCTCGTCCTTCCCGAACAGGGCATCGCCGATGAAGATGAACGCGAAGGTAAACACCGCCAACGCGATCAGGGCCTGCCCGGCGCCCGCCAGCATCAGCACCAGCGCCAGCAGGCTCAGCGCAGGGAACAGGAAGAAGCGTCCGTACTTCCACAGCGCTTTGAAAGCTTGCATCGAATTGCCTCCTCGTCTCGCTTTATTGAACGAGAAGTATGGTGCGGCCGGGATGCCCGAATCGGGATGCGACATAGCGTCGCACCGTGGCTGCACCGGCCCGGCGGCCGGCGCTGCGGCTAGAAGCTCGAGTCCGGCTCGCGCAGGAAGGCGAGTTCCGCCGGCGTGCTGGTGCGGCCCAGCGCGGCGTTGCGATGCGGGTAGCGGCCGAAGCGTTCGAGGATCGCCAGGTGCCGGCGCTCGTAGTCCAGGCTCTGGGCGATCCCGTTCGCCGTGAACAGGGCCAGCGCCTGCTGGTGGATCAGCAGCGACTCGCTGTGCATGTAGGGTAGGTAGAAGAAGCTGCGCTGCGCGGCCGGTAGCGCCGCATCCGCGCCGGCGGCGACCGCCGTCTGGGCCAGCGCCAGCGCCAGCCCGTCCTGGGCGAAGGCGCGGGGCTGGTCGCGGTAGAGATTGCGCGAGAACTGATCCAGCACGATCACCTCGGCCAGCCGGCCGGCGGCGCTGCGGCGCCAGTCGTAGAGCTCGCAGCGGCAGGCGCGCTCGTGCAGCGCGCCGAAGCGGCGGGCGATCTCTCCATCCAGCGCCACATCGCGCCGCCACCACGCGGCCGGTTCCAGCGCCTGAAACCAGAATTCGAGCACCGCCTCCGGTCCAGCTGCATCCCGCTCGCTCATCGCACTCGCCCCTGCGCCGGCACCCGGCCCGCGCCGCCAGCCTCGCACGCGCCGGACCCCGGCGCACCCCGGCCCCGGTCCACAACCACCGCCGGCGTGATTACAATGCGGCCGCCGCCCGCGGCCTCGCCGCCGGGCGGGTGGATCGGCAGACCGAAGGTGACGCAAGGGTGATCGAGGTCGAAGGCTTGACGCGCCGCTACGGCAGCACCGTGGCGGCCTCGGCGGTCAGTTTCACCGCCAGCGCCGGACAGATCGTGGGCCTGCTCGGCCACAACGGCGCCGGCAAGACCACCATCATGAAGATGCTGGCCGGCTATCTCGAACCCACCGCCGGCAGCATCCGCATCGACGGGCGGGTCATGGGCGAGGCCACCCGCCAGATCCAGGCACGGCTGGGCTATCTGCCGGAGAACTGCCCGCTGTGGCCGGAAATGACGGTCATCGACTACCTCGACTATCAGGCGAGCCTGCACGGGCTGGCCCCCGCGAGCCGCCCCGCCGCCATCGCCCGCGCCATCCGCCGCACCGCGCTGGGCGAGAAGGCGGCGGCGCCGATCCACACCCTCTCGCGCGGCTATCGCCAGCGCGTGGGCGTGGCCCAGGCGCTGCTGCACGAGCCGCAGCTGATCATTCTCGATGAGCCCACCAACGGCCTCGATCCGACGCAGATCCGCCAGATGCGCGGGCTGATCCGCGAGCTGGCCGGCCAGGCCACGGTGATCCTTTCCACCCACATCCTGCAGGAGGTCCAGGCGGTGTGTGACCGCGTGCTGATCCTGCGGGCCGGCCGGCTGGTGGTCGACGCCGAGCTCGCCGAGCTGCAGCGCGGGCGCGGTCTGGAGGTGGTCACCGGCGCCGAGGCGGCGGCCACGCTGGCCGCCGTGCCGGGCGTGAGCGAGGTGCAGGCGCAGGAGCGCGTGGACGGGCGATGGCGCTACCGGCTGGCGGCGCCCGCCACGGCGGCACCGGCCGTGGCCGCGGCGCTGGCAGGCGCGGGCATCGCGCTGCATGCGCTGACCCCGCGGCGGCGCGATCTGGAGGCGCTGTTCACCGAGATCAACGAGCAGGAGCCGGCCGATGCGTGAGGTGCTGCGCGTGGCGCGCAAGGAGTTCCGCGGCTTCTTCGCCAGCCCTGCGGCCTGGCTGTTCCTCGGCGCCTTCCTCGCGGTGAGCCTGTTCGCGGTGTTCTGGGTGGAGACCTTCTTCGCCCGCAACATCGCCGATCTGCGTCCGCTGTTCGGATGGCTGCCGCTGCTGCTGATCTTTCTGGTGGCGGCGCTGACCATGCGCGCCTGGTCGGAGGAGCGGCGCGCGGGCACGCTGGAGAGCCTGCTCACCGCGCCGGTACGCCCGCTGCAGCTGGTGCTCGGCAAGTTCCTCGCCGCCCTGGCGCTGGTGACACTCGCGCTCGCGCTGACGCTACCGCTACCGGTCACCGTCGCCCAGCTCGGCCCGCTCGATCCGGGCCCGGTGATCGGCGGCTACCTCGCCGCGCTGTTCCTCGCCGCGGCCTACATCGCCATCGGCCTCTACGTCAGCAGCCACACGGACAACCCGATCGTGGCGCTGATCCTCACCCTGCTGATCGGCGGCGCGCTGTATCTGATCGGCGAGACGGCGCTGACCTCGCTCGTCGGCTACCGGGCCGGCGCCGTGCTGGCTCAGTTCGGCACCGGCGCGCGCTTCGCCTCGATCACCCGCGGCGTGCTGGACCTGCGCGATCTCTATTACTACGCCTCGCTGGTCGGCATCTTCCTGACGCTGAACCTGCTCGCGCTCGAACGCCTGCGCTGGCAGGGCACCGGCGGCGGCACGCGTCTGCGGGCGCGGCAGGCGCTGGCGCTGCTGGTGGTCGCCAACCTGCTGGCGGCCAACCTCTGGCTCGCGCCGATCACCGCCGCCCGCGTGGACCTCACCGAGGGCAATCGCTACAGCCTCTCCGAGGCCACCGAAGGCCAACTCGAACGACTCGACGAACCACTGCTGATTCGCGGCTACTTCTCCGCCCGTACCCATCCGCTGCTGGCCCCGCTGGTGCCGCAGCTGCAGGACCTGCTGCGCGAATACGCCGTCGCCGGCGGCGAGCGGGTGCGCGTGGAGTTCGTCGACCCGCAGCGTGACCCGGCGCTGGAAGAGGAAGCCGCCAGCCGCTACGGCATCCAGCCGCTGCCCTTCCAGACCGCCGACCGCTACCAGGCCTCGGTCGTCAGCGCCTACTTCGACCTGGTCATCAGCTATGGCGACCAGTACCAGACGCTCGGCTTTCGCGACCTGATCGAGGTGAAGGCGCGCGGCGAGGCGGATCTGGACGTCGCGCTGAACAACCCCGAATACGCCATCACCCGCGCCGTGCGCCGCGTGGTGGACAGCTACCGCGCCGGCGGCGAGCCCTTCGCCGGGCTGCCCGAGCCGGTGGTATTCCGCGGCTACTTCTCCCCGGCCGCGCAGCTACCCGAGGTGCTGCGTGCCCTGCGCGAGGAGGTGCTGGCGGTCGTGCGCGAGCTGCAGGCACAGAGCGGCGGACGGCTGCAGCTCGAACTGGCCGATCCTGCCGCCGGCGACGGCGCCCTGGCCACCCAGCTGGCGGAGCGCTATGGCCTGACCCCGCAGGTCGCCGGTCTGCTGGAGCCCGAGCCGTTCTGGTTCGCCATGCAGCTGCAGGCGGGCGAGCGCGTGGTGCCGGTGCCCCTGCCCGACACGCTGGATCGCGAGGCCCTGCGGCGCACGCTGCTGGCCGCCGCGCAGCGCCTCGCACCGGGCTTCCTCAAGACCGTCGCGGTGCTCAGGCCGCCGGCCGGCTTCGGCCCGGGCAGCGGCCAGGTGAGCTACGCCCAGCTCATGGAGCGGCTCGGCGAGAGCGTGCAACTGGAGGAAACCCAGCTGCAGCGCGGCCAGGTGCCGGACACGGCCGACCTGCTGCTGGTGCTCGCCCCCGAGGCGCTGACGCAGCGGCAGGTCTACGCCATCGACCAGTTCCTGATGCGCGGCGGCAGCGTCGTGCTGGCCAGCTCGCCCTACGCCGTGCAGGTGGACCAGACGCTCTCGGCGAGACGGGTCGACTCCGGCCTGGCGGACTGGCTGGCGCACCTGGGCGTGCGGATCGACGAGGCCTTCGTGCTCGATCCGCAGAACACCGCGCTGCCGGTCCCTACCCTGCGCACCGTCGGCGGCCTGCAGTTCCAGGAGATCCGCATGATGCCCTACCCGCACTTCCCCGACGTGCGTGGCGAAGGGCTGGCCGAACATCCGGCCACGGCGTCGCTCGACCAGCTCACGATGACGTGGGTCTCACCGGTGCGCCTGCTGGAAGCCGCGCCGGGCGCGCCGCAGGGCGTGGAGTCGCACGTGCTGCTGCGCAGCTCGCCGCGCAGCTGGACGCTGGACCAGACCGAGCTGGTGCCGGACTTCGTGCGCTACCCGCAGACCGGCTTCCCCGTGACCGGCGAGCGGGCCGCGCAGCCGCTGGCGGTGGCCCTGACCGGTCGGTTCCGCTCCGCATTCGAGGCGCCGCCGCCGGCCGAGTCGCCCGAGTCGCCCGAGTCGCCCGCGCCTTCCGCCGACGCCGACGCCGACGCCGACGCCGATCTGGCCACGCTCACCGGGCACATCGAGCGCGCACCGGCCAGCGCGCGGCTGGTGGTGATCGCCAGCAACGCCTTCGCCAGCGACATGGCGCTGCAGCTCACCTCCCAGGGGCTGGAGACCTTCTACGACCAGCCCATCGCCCTGCTGCAGAACCTCATCGACTGGTCGCTGGAGGATCCGGCGCTGCTGGCCCTGCGCGGGCGCACGCAATTCGCGCGTACCCTGCGCCCGCTGCCGCCCCCTGCCCAGGCGCGCTGGGAGTACCTGAACTACGCGCTGGCGCTCGCCGGCCTGCTGCTGGTGTGGCTGTGGCGACGCTGGGTGGCGCGGCAGGATCGGCGCCGCTACCGGCGCATCCTCGAGGAGGCAGCCGCATGAGGAGCCGCATCGCCGCCCTCGCCCTGTTGCTCGCCGCGCAGCTGGCGCTGGCCGGCTATCTCGGCCTCGCCCGCACCGGATCGGCGCCGGCGCCGGTGACCCTCGCGCTGCCGGCGGCCGAGGCGGTCGAGGCGATCACCATCGCCCCGCCCATGGGCACGCCGGATGCCGACGAGCCCGCGGCCGACGACGCCGAGGCGCCGGGCGTCTCCCTGCGGCGCCGGGAAGGCGGCTGGACGCTGGCCGGGGCCGACGACCTGCCCGCCGATGCCGCCCGCGTCGAAAACCTGCTGGCCACGCTCGCCGGGCTGCGGCCGGGGGCGCCGGTGGCCGACAGCGCCGCGGCGCGCCGCCGCTTCGCCGTCGCCAAGGATCGCTACGAGCGGCGCATCACGCTGCGCACGGCCGAGGGCGAACGGGTGCTCTACCTCGGCACCGCCGCCGGCACCCGCCGTGCTCACCTGCGCGCCGCCGGGAACGATGCCATCCATCTGGCGGCGCTGGCGCTCTACGAGGTCCCCGCCGATGCCGACGGCTGGCTCGACAAGACGCTGCTGCAGCTGCCGGAAGCGCACATCGCAGCCATCGAAGTGGCCGACCTGCGCCTGACGCGCATCGCCTCGCCGGCCGCCAACGCGGCAGCCGAGCCCGCGGCGGCCGGCGCGACCGATCCGACCGATCCGACCGATAAGGCCGAGCTGCTCGCGGCGGACGACGCGGCAGCGCCGGCCGGGGGCAGCCCGCCGGATGCACCCGACACGCCGCCGGCGCCGGCCGACGCCGCCGGGCCGGCGGCAGCGGACCCGCGTCCGGCGGCCGAGGCCGACCGCTGGCTCGGCTCGGGCCCGGCCGGCCCGCTGCCCG
>PVBE011128029.1_pt1 | contig 96365 bp, 99 predicted proteins | sample 1631181 | NCBI WGS metagenome assembly PVBE01 (sample SAMN08397723, study PRJNA350692) | Marine metagenome, whole genome shotgun sequencing project. | isolation source: water | place: Pacific Ocean | collected 2012-04
GAAGGAAACTGGCCCAAGCCCTACAGCATTTCTGACCGATGGAGGAATGCCATCAAGAGCCGCAATATCCCCAAGGTGACGTTCCACGCTCTGCGACATACCCATGCTTCGGTGCTAATTGCGGCTGGCCTCGATGTTGTCGCCGTAAGCCACCGCTTGGGCCACGCATCACCTTCGCTCACCCTCAACGTCTACGGCCACCTGTTTAAGAATCACGACGACGGGGCCGCAACGGCCATCGACGATGTTCTCTCTGGGCTGTAATGACGGACAAGTTTAGAACCGCCCAGAAACATCCGGTGCCAATTCGGTGCCATTTTAGCACCGGCGCAAAGTTAAGCCTTTGGTATTAAAGGCAGGAAGTGGCGACCCCAACGGGATTCGAACCCGTGTTGCCAGGATGAAAACCTGGTGTCCTAGGCCAGACTAGACGATGGGGTCGCAGAGGCTATCGAAAAGGAATGCAGTTGGTATACGTCTCAGCCGAAATTATCAAGCCCCCGTTCCCTACTTTTGGGTATTATCGGCCCTACCCGTTTGCGGGTAGGCAGAACGGCGACGGTCATTTATAAATCCGCCCAGTGGCAATACAAGTAGCAACAAAAGCGGTCATGACCGCCAATAAAAAAGGAAGGCCTACATGTCAAAAACCAACATCCTCATCGCCCAAGGCGGCGGCCCGACGGCGGTGATCAACCAATCCCTGGTCGGCGCGGTCTTGGAATCGCGCGGCTTCGAAAATACCGGGGCCGTCTATGGCGCTTTTAACGGCGTCAGCGGCGTCGTCAACGAGGACTTCATCAACCTCGGCCTGGAAAGCGCCGAAAACCTGGAAAATGTCGCCAAGACGCCGTGTTCGGCCCTGGGCTCGACCCGCGACAAGCCCGATCAGAAATACTGCCAGGACATTTTCAAGGTCCTCAAGGCGCACGACATCGGCACCTTCTTTTACATCGGCGGCAACGATTCATCCGATACGCTTCGCATCCTCGCCGAAGAAGCGGTCGGCGCCGATTACCCGCTACGCTGCATCCACATCCCCAAGACCATCGACAACGACCTCACCGTTAACGACCACACGCCGGGCTATCCGTCGGCGGCGAAATTCGTAGCCAGCGCCTTTGCCGGCGTTAATCTCGATAACCGGGCCCTGCAGGGCGTTTACGTCGGCGTCGTCATGGGCCGTCATGCCGGTTTCCTGACCGCCGCGGCGGCGTTGGGACGCAAGTACGACGACGACGGCCCGCACCTGATTTACCTGCCGGAACGCAATTTCTCCATGGACAGCTTCCTCCGTGACGTAAAGGCCACGACCGATCAATACGGCCGCTGCGTGATCGCGGTGTCGGAAGGCATCCACGATGACAGCGGCGATGCCATCGTCACCAAACTGGCCAAGGAAGTGGAAAAAGACGCCCACGGCAACGTCCAGCTTTCCGGCACCGGCGCGTTGGCCGACCTGTTGTGCGCGGCCATCCGCGAAGGTACCGGCCAGAAACGCGTGCGCGGCGATACCTTCGGCTATTTGCAGCGCTCGTTCCTGGGCTGCGTTTCCGATGTCGATCAGAAAGAATCCCGCGCCGTCGGTGTCGAGGCGGCCCGCTACGCCCATGACGGCGCCGAGGGCGTTAAGCGCGACGGCACCGTGACCATCCACCGCACCGGCGCAGGCGACAGCTACGCCGCCGAGTACAAGCTCAGCAAGCTCGAAGACGTCGCCGGCAAGACCAAGGTGATGGCCGATGAACTTATCGACTCCTCCGGCCACGACATCACCCCGGCCTTCGTCGATTACCTGAAGCCATTGTTGGGATCCGAGATGCCGGAACCGTACCGATTGGAGGCCGACCGGGTGGCGAAGATACTGGGCGACTAATCCGCCGCCGTCTCTCCGTCCTGGCGGTAATCGACCTCAAGCCCGGCCTCAATGAACATGGTATCGGCGATTTTCGCCGCTTCGCCCCAGCGTTCGTGATCGAAGTCGGGTTGGTCGCAGACGACGCGGCTTATGCCGGCCTGAATAATCATCACCGCGCAGCGCGCGCACGGCGGCAGCGGGTGAACGTACAGCGTCCCCCCTTCGGCCCGGTCGCCGGCGAACATCAGGGCGTTCTGTTCGGCATGGATAACCATCTCATACTTGGTTTCGCGGTCGTCGAGCCGATCCTGGGTGTCCTCGACCCCGGCGGGAAAGCCGTTGAACCCCATCGAGATCACCCGCTTGGACCGGGTGTGGGTGATCACCGCGCCGACCTTCGTCGACGGGTCCTTGGACCAGCCGGAAATGTGTTCGGCCAGCACCAGGAACCGGTGATCCCATTTATCCAGCATTCGTCCCCCTCCTCACGCTCCAGCCTACCATGCCGGTGACGCGTCATCGATATGCAGTTGCGCCGACGAACGTCCCTGCCAGGTGTTGACCTTAAGCCGCCCGGCCAGGTGCAGCGGCGCGCCGTCACTGTTCAACAGCGCCTGGCCCAAGGGGCTGTCGACGCAGTTAAACGAAATTGCCGCCAGCCTGCCGCCGCCGTCGCCGGTGACGAAGCCGCGCACATGCCTGTCGCCGACCACCGCCGCATAGGACAAATGCGCCGCCGGGATGACGAACCGGGGTTCCGGATTGCCGGCCCCGAACGGGCCGACCTGGCCAAGGATTTCCAACAGGTTCATGTCGGCGGCTTTCGGTTTCATGGCGCCGTCCAGGTACATCGTCGGCTGAATGTCGCCCTCTTTGATATCCGTCGCCACCCGTTCGCCTAAGAACGCCTTCAAGTCCTCCAGCTTGGCCTTCTCCACCGTAAAGCCCGCCGCCATTTTATGACCGCCGCCCTTGATCAAAATCCCGGCCTGACACGCGGCGATGATGGCGGCGCCGAGATCGACGCCGGTCACCGACCGCCCCGACCCGGTTCCGGTGTCGCCGTCAAGCGCAATGACGCAGGCCGGACGGTTGAAGCGATCCACCAGACGCCCGGCGACGATGCCGATGACGCCGGGATGCCAGCCATCGCCGGCGGCGACCACCAAGGGGCCGAGGTCTTCGCCGGCCTTTTCGGCCTCATCGACGGCGGCCTCTTGCACCGCCGCCTCGATGCCCTTGCGTTCTTGGTTCAATTCATCCAGGCGGTGGGCGATCTCCATGGCCTCGCCGGCATCATCGGTGCCGAGCAGGCGAGAGCCCAGGTCCGGCGAACCGATGCGGCCACCGGCATTGATGCGCGGCCCGAGCTGGAACCCGGCGTGATAGGTTTCCGGCGCTTCCTTGATCCCGGCGACATCGGCCAGCGCCTTCAAACCGGGGTTTTGCCGCTGCCCCATCACCTTCAGGCCCTGACTGACCAAGGCCCGGTTGACCCCGGTCAGCGGCACCACGTCGCAAACGGTGCCGAGGGCGACCAGGTCCAGCCAGCCGGTCAGGTCCGGCTCAGGCCTACTTTCATACCAACCCGCGCCCCGCAGCGTCCTGTTGATGGCGACCACCAGCAGGAAGACGACCCCGACCGCCGCCAATTGGCCCTGGCCGCTGTCATCGTCGAGCCGGTTGGGATTGATGATCGCCGTCGCCGGCGGCAGCGCCGCTTCGGCTTCGTGATGATCGACGACGATCATCTCCAACCCGGCATCCTTGGCCGCGCCCAGCGGCTCGAAGGCCGACGTCCCGCAATCGACGGTGACAACGACGGATATTCCGTCGTCCTTGAACTTGAGCAAGGCCGGGGTATTGGGTCCGTAGCCTTCCTTGATGCGGTCGGGGATGTAAATCTGAGAGCGGCCGCCGACGGCTTTGAGGAAACGCTTCAACAACGCCGATGAGGTCGCGCCGTCAACATCGTAATCACCGAAAATGCCGATCGTTTCGCCCTCCATGACGGCGCTGGCTAAACGTTCGGCGGCGGTATCCATGCCTTTCAGGGTGCTGGGGTCGGGCAACAGGGTACGCAGGGTCGGCCTAAGAAACGTCTCGGCGTCGTCCAGGCCGACACCGCGGCCGGCCAGAACCCTGCCGACGACTTCCGGCAGGCCATAGCGCTGCGCCAGGGCCAGGGCCTGGCGATCATCGGTGTCGCGGACGATCCACCGTTTCCCCTTCAGCGATTTTTTAACGCCGAGGAAACAATCCGTATCGGTCCCCTGGCCATGTTGATCGAGGGTTGCCGCTGGCTTTGCAACCATCTCAGATTTTTGGCGGCCAGCGGACGAAATTATGATGGCCTTCGACATAGCGAAGGGTTCCGGTCACCGAACGCCAAACCATGGAATGGGTAATGGCGCCGCCGGGGAAAAGGCGGACCCCTTCCAGCATGGCGCTATAGGTGATGCCGGTGGCGGCGAAGGTGACATTGCCCGACGCCATTTCATCGGCCGCGTATTTGCGGTCAAAGTCTTCGATGCCGACCTTGGCGGCCTCCGCCTTGTCGTCATTATTGCGGTAAATCAGGCGGCCCTGCATCTGCCCGCCGACGCCGCGAAGCGCCGCGGCGGCCAGAACCCCTTGCGGGGCGCCGCCGACGCCCAAAAAGATGTCAACGCCGGCATCGACCTGGCTGGCGGAGATCACGCCGCTGACGTCACCGTCCAGGATCAACCGCATCCGCGCACCGGCGTCGCGAACCTTGGCGATCAGTTCGCCATGCCGGGGACGGTCCAGCATGCAGACGACCAGGTCCGACACCGGGACACCCTTGGCTTCCGACAGCGCCTTCAGATTTTCCGCCGGTTCCTTGTCAAGGTCGACGACGCCGTCGGGCAGGCCGGGTCCGACGGCGATCTTATCCATGTAGATGTTGGGGACGGTCAGGAAGCCGCCGTCCTCGGCCATGGCGATCACCGTCATCGCATTGGGGCCGCCTCTGGCGACGACGCTTTTGCCTTCGAGCGCAACCAGTGCGATATCCATCTTAGGCTCTTCGCCGGTGCCGATTTTCTCGCCGGAGAACAGCTTGTCGGTCTCGTCGGGGGTTCCTTCGCCGATAAGGATGGTGCCGTCGATCACCAATTTTCCCAAGGCATCATGCATGGCGGCAACGGCGGCCTGATCGGCCGATTGTTCGTCGCCGCCGCCCATGAACTGGGCTGCGGCAAGGGCCACGACCTCGGTCACCCGAACGGATTCAAGGGCGATATTGCGATCCGTATAGTTGTCCTTGGCCATGGCGTATTGTTGCCCTGATCCGGGGGTAAAGGCCAGCCCTAAAGAGACTCGATCCGGATCATCCGGGGCTCCTCAACCACCGCCCCGACCGCGGCGATTTCGTCGAGCGCCTGGACCATGGCGGTCTCTTCGGTCTCATGCAGGGTCATCACCACCGGCACCGCCTCGCCGGGATCGCGGGTCCGCTGGATCACCGATTCCATGGATACCGCGTGGTTCTTCAGCGCACTGGCGATATCGGCGAACACGCCCGGTTTATCGACCACCATCAGGCGGATGTAATAGGCGCCGTAATGTCGTTCCATGGGCACCGGCGGCAAGGATTTCAGTTTGTCGGCAGGGACCCCGAATGTCGGCACCTTCAAGCCACGGGCGATATCGATAATATCTGCGGCGACAGCCGACGCCGTCGGCCCGGCGCCGGCGCCATACCCTTCCTGCACGAGGGTGTCGACGAACCCTCCGTCCGCGACCACCGCGTTCAGCGAACCGGCGACATGGGCGATGGGCGCCGCGATTGGCACCATGCAGGGGTGAACCCGTTGTTCCAGCCCGTCATCGCGGACAGACGCGATGCCCAGCAATTTGATGCGGTAGCCCAACTCGGCGGCAAATTGCATGTCCATGGGTGAAATATGGCGGATGCCTTCGACATGGACGGCGTCGAAATTGACCTCGCCGCCGAAGGCGACACTGGCCAGGATCGCCAGTTTGTGTGCGGTGTCGATGCCGTCGATATCGAAACTGGGGTCGGCCTCGGCGTAGCCCAGTTCCTGACATTCCTGGAGCACGTCCTCGAACTCGCGGCCCTGGTCGCTCATGGCTGAGAGGATAAAATTACAGGTGCCGTTGAGGATACCGTAGACGCGCTCGATGGAGTTTCCGGCCAGGCCTTCGCGAAGCGACTTGATGATCGGAATACCGCCGGCCACGGCGGCCTCATAGGCGAAGCTGACACCGGCGTCTTCGGCCGCAACGGCCAATGCGGTGCCGTGATGGGCGACCATCGCCTTGTTGGCGGTAACCACATGCTTGGCGTTGGCGATGGCGGTTTCGCAAAGCTTTTTGGCGATCCCGTCCGACCCGCCGATCAGCTCCACGACCACGTCGATGCCATCATCGGCGGCCATGGGCAGAGCGTCGGTATAACAGCGGATGCCAATCTTTTCGGCCTCTTCCATCTTGGAAGCATCGGGTTCGGCAACCGCCACCAAGCGGACGGCGCGGCCCGAGCGGCGTTCGATACTCTCCGCCTGCTCCATCAGTAACTTAAAGGTGCCGCCGCCGATAGTGCCGAGGCCGGCAATGCCGATATTCAAAGATTTGCTCATTGGGAGGCTGCCTTTTTTCCATCCTTGTTGGGCGGGGCCTGATCATGGCCGCGCAGAAACGCCTTGATGTTGCGGACCGCCTGTCTGATGCGCTGTTCGTTTTCGACCAAGGCGATGCGCACGAAGCCCTCGCCATTATCGCCGAAGCCGATGCCCGGCGACACCGCGACCTCGGCTTCCGATAGCAGCAGCTTGGAAAACTCCATCGAGCCCAGGGCGGCGAAGTCGGGTGGGACCGGCGCCCAGGCGAACATCGTTGCCGCCGGCGACGGCACCTCCCAACCGGCGGCGGCGAGGCCATCGATCAGGACATCGCGGCGATTTTTATAAAGCAATCGCATCTCATCGACGCAATCCTGCGGCCCGTTCAGCGCCACCACTGCGGCCACTTGAATGGGGGTGAAGGCGCCGTAATCCAGGTAGGACTTGATTCGGGCCAGCGCCGAGATCAGCTTTTTATTGCCGGTGGCGAAACCAATCCGCCACCCCGGCATCGAATAGGTCTTGCTCATCGATGAAAACTCGACGGCGATATCCCAAGCGCGCTTGATCTGAAGGATCGACGGCGGCGGGGGCCCGTCGAAATAAACCTCGGAATAGGCGATGTCGGAGAGAATATATATTCCGTGATGGAGACAGAAATCCACCACCTGTTCATAAAAATCCAGATCGACCACCTTGGCGGTCGGATTGTTGGGATAGTTCAACACCACCGCTTTCGGCTTCGGCGATGAATTTTCGACGGCGTCGCGCAATACCTCCATCAATTCTTGTTCCGGGCCGATGGGAATGGAGCGCACCCCGGCGCCGGCAATGATGAAGCCGAAGGGATGAATGGGATAACTGGGATTGGGGGCCAGGATGACATCGCCGGGATTGGTGATGGCCGATGACAGGTTGGCCAGCCCCTCCTTCGATCCCAAGGTGACGATGGTTTCAGTCTCCGGGTCGACATCGACTCCGAAACGCCGTCCGTAATAGGCGGCGATGGCTTTACGCAGGCCCGGAATGCCACGCGAGGTGGAATACCGGTGGGTTTTGGGATCCTGCACCGTCTCGACCAATTTCTCGACGATATGAGGCGGCGTCGGCTGGTCCGGGTTGCCCATGCCAAAATCGATGATATCGGCGCCTGCGGCTCGCGCACGCGCTTTCATCGCGTTGACCTCGGCAAACACGTACGGCGGCAATAGCCCGATCTTATGGAATTCCTTTTCCATCGCGTTCACTTGCCAGAAGGCGGTAGTCGGTACAAGCCAAAATCACTCGTCAGCGAACCAGACGGGGCTCAATTGACGATGTAAATCTCGGTACGGCGGTTGCCGGCTTCGCCGGACGGCATGATTTCATAATAAGCCGGATCGGCATCCGACACCGCGGCGATCAGAATGTCTTTTTTGTTGACCCCTAGGCGCATCAATTCGCCGGCGACCCTGTCGGCCCGGCTGGCGGAGACCTCAAAGTTCGTCATCTTATGATTAATCGGGGTCAGATTGCGGGTACGCGACGAGGCATGACCGATGACCCTGACCTGGCCGCCGTTCTTCCGTTGCAAACGCATCACCGCGCTCAAGATTCGCTTGTCCCGTGACTTCAATTTTGAAGAGCCGTTGTCAAACAAGATCGTTGCCACCCGAACGGCGTTTCCCGGATAGGCGGGCGGGCTGTCGAGCAGTTGGCTTGCCCCTGGCCCCGTCGGCGGCGCCGATATGGCGGCCTTGGGAGTCTCGGCGGCGGCCATGAGATTGTTGGAGACAATGCCATCGGAAGAAATCACCAGGGTTCCGAAATCACCTTGCGCGGCCGGTTGGCTTGCGGAAATCGGAAGATCGCCCAATTCCGCGGCGCGGGAGCGAATTTCAGCCAATTGCTGGGCCAGGCGTTGTTCATTTGCCTTTTGATCAGCGGTCATCACCGGCGGCGCCAGCTTCGGCGACACCGTAGGCTTGGCCATTTGTGGTTCGGGTTGGGGCACCGGCATTGTCGGCATGGATCTTGCCAATGGAGCTTGCGCCACCGACGCTTTCGGCATTGCCTGCGGCGGCGGTTGAACCGCGGCGATGGCTGGCGACGGGGTTGTCACCGGCGCCGGGCGAGGCTGGGCCTGCAAGATTTCGGTCGCCGCGCCCTGGCGTTGCACGGCCGGTGCGTATTTGGGCCGCTCCGTATCCGCCGTCAGGCCGGTGCCGGTATTGTCCCTGGCGCGCGCTTGGCGGTCGACGGAAGATAAATTGGGAAAGGATTTATCCGACCCCGGAGGTGCTTTGCCCCGGTCGGCGACAAGGCCGCTTTTTTTGCCGTCTTTGTTGTCGGCTTGCTGCTTGTCAGCCTCTTTGCCGTCACCGGCGAATAAATCAACCGTGCTTTTGTACCATTCCGCCGGGTTGACGGCATCGGGCACCTGCGAACAGGCATTGAGCACCGTTCCGCTTAACAGAACACCACTCAATATTAGCCCCATCTTCAGCGGTAACGTTTTTCCGGGCCGCGTCCGCGACCGCAACAATGGTGTGACATGGTCAAGCAGACCCATTCTTTCTGAATCCTTCATTTCGCTATACCCCCAAGCAACGGAATTCTTCCTCGAAATTGCACATTGCCTGAAAAAGGTTAACCGTTTACAAACATCATTTGATTATATTGCGGCGCAGCATAACAGCATATTTGCCCCGCCGACACCGCCAATCATAAAGGATTGCTATGATCGATCAACCAGGGACCAACGGTTCGTTTCCCGGCGCCGCCGAAATTTCGCGTTCAATGGCCGACATCGCCGAAGCCAGCCAAAACATGATCACCGACTTCCTCGCCCGCCAAACCAGTGAGATGTCAGACAAGGGGGCCGCTGCGGGTCCTAATTCGCTGGACCCGCTGAACATCGGCGGCGCGTTCATGGAAATGACGACGCGCCTGATGGCCGACCCTACGAAACTGATGCAGGCCAACATGGAACTTTGGCAGGATTACACAAATCTGTGGCAGAACGCGGCAACGCGGATGATGGGTGGAGAAGCCGACCCCGCCATCACCCCCGATCCCGGCGATCGACGCTTCAAAGATGCGTCCTGGAATGAGAACGACATCTTCGATTACATCAAGCAATCCTACCTGTTGACGTCCCGGTGGCTGCAATCCACCGTCACCGGGGTCGAGGGGCTTGAGGCCAAGGATGCCCAAAAGGTCGATTTCTACACCCGCCAATTCATCGAGGCGCTGTCGCCCAGCAATTTTGTGTTGACCAATCCCCAGGTTCTGGCGGCGACCGCCGAAACCGGCGGCGAGAATCTTATCAACGGCTTGAAGAATCTTCTTGAGGATTTGGATGAGGATTTCGGTCGGTTGAATATCCGCATGACCGACGATGACGCTTTCGAGGTCGGCGTCAACGTCGCCGAAAGCCCCGGCAAGGTAGTTTTCCGGAACGATTTGATGGAACTGATCCAGTTTGCGCCCTCGACCAAGACGGTCTGCCAGACGCCGCTGCTGATCATTCCGCCCTGGATCAACAAGTACTACATCCTCGATCTCAGGAAAGAAAACTCGTTCATCCGCTGGGCCGTCGCTCAGGGTCATACTGTGTTCATCATCTCCTGGGTCAACCCGGACACCAAGCTGGCCGAAAAAACCTTCGATGATTATATGCTCGAAGGGCCCCTTGCGGCGCTGGACGCCATCGAACAGGCCACCGGGGAGGCCAAAATCAACGCCGTCGGCTACTGCATCGGCGGCACCCTTCTGGCCGCCACCCTGGCCTACATGGCGGCAAAGAAGGACGAGCGCATTAAATCGGCGACCTTCTTCACGACCATGATCGATTTCGAGGACGCCGGCGAACTGGGCGTTTTCATCGACGAAGAACAGATCGCCAGCCTCGAGAAGAAGATGGATAAAAAAGGCTATCTGGAAGGCGCCCACATGGCCTCCACCTTCAACATGATGCGCGGCAACGATCTGATCTGGTCGTTCGTGATCAACAATTACCTGATGGGCAAGGAACCCCTGCTCTTCGATCTTTTGTACTGGAATTCCGATTCCACCCGCATGCTGGCGGCCATGCATTCGTTCTATCTGCGCAAGATGTACATGGAAAATAAACTGGTGGAAGCGGGCGGCATCACGCTCGACGGCGTGGCTTTGGACCTGCGCAACATAAAGCAGCCTTGTTACGTGATTTCGACCCAGGACGACCACATCGCGCCGTGGAAATCCACCTACGCCGCGGTCAATCTCTACCAGGGGCCGGTTAAATTCGTGCTGTCGGCGTCCGGTCACATCGCCGGCATCGTCAACCCGCCGGACGCCAACAAGTATTGCTATTGGACCAATGCAAAGACGCCAAAAGCTCCTGACGCCTGGCTCAACGCGGCCAAGCAGCACCCAGGGTCATGGTGGCCAGACTGGGACAAATGGGCCAAGCGCCATGCCGGCAAGAAGGACATCCCCGCCCGCACGCCCGGCCAGGGTAAGTCGGGGGGCAAATCAGGGGGCAAGCTGAAAGCCCTCGGCGACGCGCCCGGCGAATACGTCAAAGTGCGTTCGAAAAGCCAATAATCGGGTAGCGGCGATGCCCATTTCCCCCGATGAACAGGCGCTGATCGACCGTTTTTCCAATACCTACATGCAGTTGACGTCATCGGACATCATGATGCAGATCGAGTGCGCCGTGTGCGGCTGTGCCTACGGCTGCACCAGTTGGACGACCAAGGACGAAACCCTCGACATTCGCCGGCTGCTGAACTTGGGCGCGGGGGTGCGGTTGCTGGATATCGGCTCGGGCACCGGCTGGCCGGGGCTGTATCTGGCCCAGGAAACCGGGTGTACCGTCACCCTCACCGACCTGCCCCTGGATGGACTGTTGATTGCCCAAAAACGCGCCGAGACCGACGGGCTCACCGAGCGCTGCGCCATCGCCCAGTCCGACGGCGCGGCGTTACCGTTTAGGGACGCCGCCTTCGATGCCATCTATCATTCCGATGTTCTGTGCTGCCTGGTCGATAAACGGGGCGTGTTGGAATCGTGCCGCCGGGTAATCAACCCCGATGGCGGCCGGATGGCGTTCTCGGTCATCATGATTGCGCCCGGCCTGTCCGACGCCGATTATGCCATCGCCGCCGCCGGCGGGCCGACGTTCACCGAAACCGACACGCCCTATCCCGAATTGCTGGAACAAACCGGTTGGGAAATCACCGAACACATCGACCAGACGGCGGACTATTTCGACACCTTCCGCAACATGTATGAACACGAACTAGCCAACAAGGACGAACTGATCCGGGTGCGTGGCGCTGCCCTGCTGGACCAGCGCAAAGCCACCCTGATCCCCGTCGAACGGGGCCTGCTGCGGAGGGAATTATTCCACGTCGTGCCGAAGGGGTAAGTCGGCGACCTGATATAGCCTCTCCCGGGTAATTCGGGCATAATTTGTTTCGGTTCAGATTTTGACGCGGGTGGATCCTCGAAACTTGGAGGCATCTTTGATGAGGTTATTTCTTTATCGTTGGCTGGTGATTTTTCTTGTTGCCGCTGTTCCGATCATCGTCAGTGATACTGCGGAAGCCAAAGACCCCAATGTTGTCCTCCAAAAACTGGATAGAGATGGCGATGGGCAAGTCAGCCGGGGAGAATGGCGAAAAGAATCTGATAAATTTAACAAGATCGACAGCAACGGCGACGGAAATCTATCCCTTAAGGAACTTGTCAATTTTTTCGATCCGTCATCTGGTGATGCCAGCCCGGTTTCTGCACCGGCACCGGCAAAGGCAAAACGGGTTAAGAGCCCGCCGCCGGTCACGTCAACCGATGCCGGCCCTGCCGCTGATGCTGAGGGTTGGCAGGGCCCGATCATTGATGCGCATAGCCAGATTGACCAGAAAACTAATCTTGAGACCATCGTCCCCATGCTCAATCAAGCCGGTGTGGCGCAGGTTATTCTGTCGACCCGCTTTAATCAGCCTTCCAGCGACGTGATCGAATTTGCCGCCCTCCACCTGGACAGAATTATCCCCGCCGCCAAGACCAAATCGAAAGCCTTTATGAAGGGGAGGAAGGCTTTCCCCGGCATTTTCCACAAAGAGCTCAAGAAATATGATTACCGGGCGATGGCGGAAATCATTATGTGGCATGCCGCCAAAAAGGGCGTTGGCGCCGGCAAAGCCGCCATGGACCCGGACGATCGGCGCGTCAGCATCATGTTGGATATAGCCAGGCAAAAAGGCATTCCCTTTATCGCCCATGTCGAATTTGCGGGTATGGGATGGGACAAATCCGGCTACATGGAAAAATTAGAAGCCATGGTGGCGGCCAACCGTGACGTCCCTATTGCGATGATCCACATGGGCCAATTGGGTGCCGATGACGTCGGACGGTTACTTCCCCTTCATCCGAACCTGTATTTCATCACCTCACACAGCAACCCCGTCACCACTGCCAAATCCAAAATACCCTGGACAGAGATGTTCTACGGCTCGGTACTGGCGGAGAGATGGCAAAAGTTGATCGTCGATAATCCGGACCGGTTCATTCTCGCTTTCGATAATGTGTTCTATTTCCAATGGGAAGAAACATTTCTGCCGCAAGTGAAGGTCTGGCGCAAAGCCCTGGCAGCGCTTCCCAATGAGGTCGCGCATGCCCTCGCCCATGGCAATGCCGAACGCCTGTGGAAGCTGCCTACCGCTGTAAGGCCGTAAGAGCGTTGAGACGCAAGTTGTTGTCGGCCCCTCCCCCCCCCTTGACAGCCGCCATCAACGAGCTTATGTTCTGTTTTTGTTCTTTATTGGAATAATGCCGAACACCGCTCTTTGACATCGTGAATTGGGTTTGCGGCCGATATGTTTGTGTTGGCGTGAACCGGAGAAACCATCCCCCTAGCCGTGCTGCGGTTCCGAATCGCATGGGCGGAGGTGAATAAGTTAAGGACTGATTGGATAGTGTACCAATCCAATTAACCTTGACCGCACCACTCCCCCGAACGAAGGCGATCACCTTTGCTTAATGCATGGCCGGCTTGCCAAACCTTGCAGAACGCGCGCCGTGCAGCGCCATGACCTTGCGAGCCGGCACGGCGGAACCACATCCCGGCTAAGTCAAAATCTTTGCGTAGCCCCCGGCCTTGGCGATAAGCGATGCCTAACATGTATTGCGCTTTCGGAAGACCAGCCGCCGCCGCTTGTCCGAGAAGCCCGATGGCCTTCGCCGTATCCGCAGGATCGCAACTGCGTTGCCAGTAGAACAACCCCGCGTCGCGCATTAATTCGGAAGTATCGGTAGGTAAATCATCGAAAGTCCTGGGTACGGGGCCGAGTTTTACATTGGGCTTTCCGGAAGTCAGACAAGATCTAATCGCTGACGCCGGACCGTGCCCCATGACTGCTGCTTCCAGCACCCAGTACAAGGCTTGGTCATAGTCCTGGGGAACGCCCTTCCCCATCAAACTCTTGAGAGCAAGATTGTATTTGCCGGGCGCATCGGCAGGTATGCCGGTTTCAATATCTGGGGCACAAGCGGTCAAGGCGATGATTGCAAACAGTCCAATAGATCGCATCGCGTGTTTAATTTCTGTCAACGAAATCTTCCTGTTTCTGGATAGCGGGAGAGTTTCCTTTTACGCGAGCATCTTCGGTTATCCACTCACTAAATGGCGAAATGATGGCGCGTCGGTGAAAGTTCTGGTGAACTTTCATAATTTGCCGTCTCCCAAAAACCACAAATTAGAGGAAACGTTAAAATGAAACACGACCAAATGGAACGGATGGACTCCGTCCGTGAAAAAGAGAACCCTATATTACCCACCCGACACGAGTGCGCACGATTGCCGGGATTGAAGTCCGAAGAACGAAGAATGGCGGCGCAGCACGCCGCATGGACTGAAAGATTAGAAGCCAAACAGGCTGAGGCACGTCGAATTAGCGCGGAACCTACCTCACCCGACAGGGACCGCCGCATTGAGGCAATAAATCTTGAGATCGAGGGCATCAATCAGAAAAGAATGGAAGTGGGCAACCGCCAAAAAGATGCTTTCGATGAAATCAGAAAGCTCGAATCCGTATGCAAAGGGATCGCATAAACCCTATGTCCTATGTGGGGCGATACGTAAATTGCCCACTCGGTGACCACCAAATGTCCACCGAATGCACACCTTTGCCCACCAATGCCTACTTTTTGAAAATTCGGGCGGCATTGTCACCTCCGCGGCCCTATGCGGACTTTCAGACACACCATGAATTTGGTCCGCTTTACCCCCGAAATCGGACATTTCGGGGATTACCGGGAGGGATTAAATCAAGATGCCCCGTTGGGAAGAGTCACCGTGACGGTGGTTCCCTTGCCGACCTTGCTCTTGATGTCCAGCTTGCCCTCATGGAGGTCAATTAGCGACTTGGTAATCGCCAACCCGAGCCCCCAGCCCTGCTCGGCCAAATAGGGATTGTTATCGGCCCTGGTAAAGGGATCGGTCAGTTTTGGCAGTTTGTTTGCTGGAATGCCCCTACCGGTATCGGCGATCTTCAATGTCGTGTTTCGTTTCGACGCCTTCGCCGACACCGTGACCCTGCCGCTTTGAGGCGTAAACTTGACGGCATTGGAAAGTAGATTGAGAAGGATTTGTTTGTACGCCCGTTTGTCGGCGAAAAGGGGCGGCAGACCCTTGGGCACCTCGGTAATCAGGTCGATTCCACTGCTGTATGCTTTTTCACTTACGATTCTTACGCATTCCCTGACAACCTCCTCGGTGGAAAGCTTGTCTTTGGCCAGGGATTGCTTGCCTGCCTCGATGGTCGAGAGATCGAGAATATCGTTGACCAACGTCAACAAGTGCTCACCGCTGGAATAGATGTCGTCGGCGTATTCCTTGTATTTGTTGTCAATCGGTCCGAAATACTGGTTGCTGAGGATGTCGGCGAAGCCGAGGATCGCGTTAAGAGGCGTGCGAAATTCGTGACTCATCGTAGCCAGGAACTCGGATTTCGCCTTATTTGCCTCCTTGGCTTCGGCCAACGCGGCTTGCAAGTTTTTACCCGCCTGTTTGCGCTCCGTGATGTTGGAAGCGGTTCCCTGGTATCCAAGATATTCCCCGGCATCGTTGAAAACCGGTTTGCCGTTAACTTCCGCAGACCGAACAGATCCGTCCATGCCAACGTAAAAATATTCAAAGTTCTTGATGTCTTCGCGGTTTTCCATTGCCGTTCGATAGGGCCGCCAATCGTTTTCTGACATGAGAATGCCGGAGATTTCCTCACGGGTCTTGTTTTTGATGTCATCAAAAGAACGGCCCGATTTGGCGGCTACTGCGTCAGATGCCCACGTGATCCGGCCTTCAGTGTCGGTTTCCCAGAACCAATCCGACGAACTTTCGGCAAAAACCTTGAAGCGCTGTTCGCTATGCCGGCGCCGTTCTTCGCTTTTGGTGAGTTCGGTCAGGTGACTCTCCTGATTTGATATGTACTCATTAAAAACGGCTGACAGCACGCCAAGTTCATCCCGATGCTCGGGCAAGGGCACGTCGATATGCGCTTCTTTCGGGGTTTTGGGATCGATGGCGCTGACCATATTGGTGATCTGAACCAAGCGTTTGGTTAACTGAAAATAGAATGCCACCATTAGCAGCACTGCAAGGATGATACTGCGCACCAATCCCAACAGCAGGGTAAGGCCCATGCGGTCAAAAAAGTCCTCATAGGCCAGAGGAGTGTGTATCCAGACCGTCAATGCCCCAACTGGGTCCGCATGACCTTCAACGAATAAGTCCATGGAATATGGTTTTTGCTCGTCAGGAAAAATTAGATCTAAAATGATATGCTCAGACTTAACGGAGCTTGTTCGGTCCGCCGTTGCAATATGACCGCCCAGATCCAGAGAGATTTCGGCACGAACGATGGATTTGTTTTGGAATAGTCCTGAAAGGACGCGTTTTGCCAGTGTTTCTTCAAGACCGTAAGCGGCCTGTGATGCAGATTGGTGGACTGTACTGAGAAACTGTAAAATTAACGTGTCAATGCGGGTTTGCTCATTTTTGAAATCGAAAGCAATCTGAACGGCACCAAAAAAAGCCCAAGCGAGATCGCAATGAGAACGGCTAGTCTCGCCTGTTTGAACGAAAGCCTATTTTTTAACCGGACGCTCATAAAACCCAAACCGCCATAGGGGTCAAAGATACGTTAATGCTAGGCCAAGATATTGCGCCGATCAATTCCGTCTTGGTTGGTTTGTTATCGCGCTATTCAGCCAAGAAGCGATGCGGGTATCGTTTTTAGAATGTATGGGGAAACTTCAATATTAATTGGTTGCTGATTGAACGCCGTGAAAGGCCAGAATTTTCTGAAAACTGCCATCCTCTTTCATCGATGCAAGGGCCGCATTGAAGCGGTTTTTTATTTCCTCATGATTCGGACGGTTTTTGGTAAAAGCCACGTGCAAATCGTTTTTCTGCAAGGCAACTTTAGAATAGTTCAACGTGCCAACGGCATCTTTGAAATGAGCGTTGACCGTATACCGGGAGGCAAATTCCTCGACGATGGCAAGTTTAATGCGGCCGAAAATGAGTTTTCTCAGGCTCTGCATCAGATCGAGGGCTTCATCTTTGATGAAATAATCTGCTTTTTGAAAGGCTTCCGGATACCCCCAACCCGCAGCCACGCCGACAGTTTCGCCGCGCAGGCTTTCCAATGATTGAAATTGAAAATTATAATCGCCTCGTGAAACGATGACCATGCGGCTGGTAATTATCGCGTCTCCAAAGTTTAGTTTTTCGGCCCGTTCCGGATTGAGCCATATGGCCGGGATCACGTCATACTTTCCAACAATCGTGCCAAGTAGCGCCCGTTTCCACGGAACGACGGTGATGCTCACGTCATAACCCGCCCGGATCAGCGCCTTTTTGGTGATGTCCGTTACGATGCCCCCTTCCGGCAGGTTTTCGTCCTTATAAGGGGCCCAGTTTGAAATGGCGATGGTCAGCGGTTTGGGGTCGGCGGCGAAGCCGGTTAGGGGAAATAGCGTAATCGCAAGAACAATTCCCAGTCCGCGGAAGATCGATTTTCGCATGCCATAATCTTACCACAAATGGCAATGACAGGCTTAATAATCAAAATAATCGAGGGGTAATAAATACGTGAACAGAAACCGCGATGTTGCACGGATCAATGCGGCCCTCCATTGATCAGGCTTTCTTGAAACTCTCCAGCAACCGTTCCGCCGCTTCGCGCGGCGCCATGTCGCGGGTCATGACCTGGTCGATCAGCCCCGCCAATTGATCGCGGTTGCCCTTGAAATCCTTGCGGATGATGTCTTCGGCGGTCTTAAGGACCCGCATCTCGATAATATCCCGGCGCCGTCCCTCCATCGCCCCGGTGCACACCGAATGCACACCTTTACACACCGCTCTGATTTCCGGCGACTTAAATCACTGGCGTTTCGCGGTAGGTTCCCCAGATCTCGCGCAATGTCTCGACGATGTCGCCCATCGACGCCCCCGCCTTCACCAGCTCGATGGTGATCGGCATGATATTCTTGCTTTCGTCTTCGGCCACGGTCTTGAGTTGCTCCAAAAGCCCGGCCAGTTTTTTATCGTCGCGGTTTTCGCGCACCTTGTTGAGCCCGGTAATCTGGCGGGCCTCTGTCTCGGGGTCGTGGGGGTGGACTTCGACCTTGGGTCCGTCACCGTCCTCGACATATTTGTTGACCCCGATCACCGGCTTTTCGCCGGACGCCTTTTTCAGCGCCTCGTCATAGGCGCTGTCGGCGATTTCCTTCTGGATCCAGCCTTGCTCGATGGCCTTGATGGTGCCGCCCATGGCGTCGACCTTGTCGATGATGGCGACAATTTGTTTTTCCATCTCGTTGGTCAGCGCCTCGACGTAGTACGATCCGCCCAAGGGGTCGATCACCGAGGCCACGTTGGTCTCGTCGGCGATCACTTGTTGGGTCCTGAGCGCCAGCTTCATCGCCTCTTCTGTCGGAATGGCGAAGGCTTCATCGAGGCCGTTGGTGTGCAGGCTCTGCGCACCGCCCATGATGGCGGCCAGAGCCTGGTACGCGGTGCGCATCAGGTTGACTTGGTGTTGCGGCTTGGTCAGGGTGGCCGCCGCCGTCTGGCAATGGAACCGGAGCCGCATGGATTCAGGTTTTTGAGCGCCGAAGCGTTGTTTCATTATTTTCGCGTAGACGCGGCGCACAGCGCGAAACTTGGCGACTTCCTCGAAAAAATCCGATTGCGAGACGAAATAATACGACAGCCGCGGCGCGAAATCGTCGACCGCCACCCCCGCCTTGACCACTTCCTCGACATAGGCGATGGCGTTGCACATCGTAAACGCCGCCTCTTGCAACGACGTCGCCCCGGCTTCGGAGATGTGATAGCCGGAGATATTGACGGCGTTGTAGCGCGCCATGTTTTGGGCGCCGTAAACGATGGTGTCCCGGACGATGCGCATGGATGGTTTCGGCGGATAGATCCACTCCTTCTGCGCCGTATATTCCTTGAGAATGTCGTTCTGGATGGTGCCGGAAAGCTGGTTCAGATCATAGCCCCGGCCCTTGGCGACGGCGATATACATGGCCATCAATATCCAGGCCGTCGGGTTAATGGTCATCGACACCGAAATCTTGGTCAGGTCGATACCGTCGAACAGGGCCTCCATATCGGCCAGCGTATCGATCGCAGCACCTTCGCGGCCGACCTCCCCCAGCGACATCGGGTGGTCGGAATCGTAGCCCATCAACGTCGGCATATCGAAGTCGGCGGACAGGCCGGTATTGCCTTGGTCGAGCAGGTACTTGAAGCGTTCGTTGGTGTCGGTGGCGGTGCCGAAACCGGCGATCTGGCGCATCGTCCAAAGGCGGCCCCGGTACATGGTCGGGTACGGGCCGCGGGTGAACGGGTACTGGCCGGGAAGGCCGATGTCGGCCTCGGGGGCCTCGGTCGCCTCGGGGCTGTCCAAAGAAGTGTAGACGCGCTTGAGATCGAGACCCGAAGAGGTTTCGTAAGCCTTCCTGCTTTCCGGCTGGCGGGCCATGAAATCGGCCAATTCGCCCGCCTCCCAATCCTTCAACCTGGCTTCCAGTTGTTCACGGGAACCGCCCATCATTCCGTCCCTTCTTTCAAATCAACCCTTTTTGAAACTCTTCAGCAAATGCTCCGCCGCCTCATGCGGGGCCATGGTGCGGTCCATGACCCGGTCCATCAGACCCACCAATTTATCACGGTTGTCCCTGAAGTCCTTGCGGATGATGTATTCGGCGGTCTTGAGTATCCGCATTTCAAGGATCTGCCGGCGGCGCTCAGTTATCGCCCCGGTATCGTCCAGGTGCTGGCGGTGGTCGTTAATGGCGGCCAGAAGGTCTTCGATGCCTTCGTCCGTCTCGGCGCTGGTCGGCACCACCGAAACCCGCCAGACGCCGCCAGACGCCCCGGCTTGATCCGGGACTTGATCCTCCTCGGGCGTGTCGTGGTCGCGGTCTGTGCCGTGGTCGCGGGGAGACACCAACCCCAACGACAGCATCCCCTTGATGTCGGAGACCGTGGCGGCGGCATCAGCGCGGTCGCATTTGGAGACCACGTGTATATCGGCAATCTCCAGGATACCGGCCTTAATCGCCTGGATTTCGTCGCCTAATCCCGGCGCCGACACCACGACCACTGTATGCGCCGCCTGCACGATATCGACCTCGTCCTGGCCGACGCCGACGGTCTCAATCAACACGACATCGAAACCGGCGGCGTCGAGAACGTCAACCGCGTCGAGGCTGGCCCGGGCCAGCCCGCCCATGGCGCCACGGGTCGCCATGGAGCGGATGAAGACACCGTCGTCGCCGGTCAATCCGGTCATGCGGATACGGTCGCCCAGGATGGCGCCACCGGAAAATGGGCTCGACGGGTCAATAGCGACGATGCCGACCTTGCGGCCGCCGGCGCGGATCGCCTCGGCCAAGCCCCGGACCAGAGTCGACTTGCCGCTGCCGGGAACGCCGGTTAGTCCGATGACGTGGGCGGAGCCGGTGTTGCGGAAAACCTCGGCCATCACTTCCAGGCTTTCGGGTTTGGCCGCCTCGGCCACGGAGATCAGACGTGCAATGGCGCGGACGTTGCCGGTTAAGGCATCGCCAACCATGTCCAGGCCGGTATCTTTTTTAGAGGACTTGGCATTCATTGTCCCGACTCCCCGTTGATCAGCGATTTGAACAGATCACGGTCGTCAATGATACGACGGGCCTTGAAGTCGGTCCGGGGGATCGAGTCCGATGTAACGATTTCGACCCGCGCCCGGACGCCCAGGACCCGGCTGAGGTCCCGTTCAGCCTTATCACGAAGCGCGGCGACGGCGTCATTGCCGTTGGCGAAGATGTCCTCGCCGGCGTCCATGCGCACCAACAGTTCGTCCATGGCGCCGTCCCGGGTGATGATGATCCGATGTTCGCCGCCGTAACCGGGAAGTTCGTTCAAGACCCCATCAATGGCGCTGGGATAGATGTTTTCGCCGCGGACTTGAAACATGTCGTCGATGCGCCCGTAAATGCCGTCGGGCAGGCGCGGATAGGTCCGCCCACACGGATTGTCGGCGCCGTCGGTCCAATGAGTCAGGTCGCCAGAAACAAGCCGGATCATCGGCTGCGAGGTGCGCTCAAGATGGGTGTAGACCGGCGTCCCCTTCCCGCCCCAACCGACCCGGTCGAAGCTGTCGGGGTCGCAGACCTCGGTGTAGACCATGTCCTGCCACAACAGCATGCCATCGGTTTCCTTACTGCCGGCGGCGTTCATCCACGGGGTCATTTCCGCCATTGAGCCCGAATCGATCACCTGGGCCGCGTAGATTTCCTCGATCCGCTTTTTGATGCTCGGGATCGAGGCCCCCGGCTCGCCGGAAAAAAACAACAGGTCAAGCTCGAAATCCTTCGGCTCGATTCCTTCGGCGAGGGCGGTTTCGGCAAGATGCAGGGCATAACTGGGAGTACCGTAGAACGCCTTCGGCTTGGTCAGTTGCAGCCACATGGCGGCGCGCGCCGTCATCCCCGCCGCCCCGGCGCCGAAGGGGAACGTCTTCGCCCGCAACCTCTCGGCTCCGATCAGCGTCCCCCATGAGCCCATGTAGAGGCTGAACACAGAACCGATAAAGATGATATCGCCGGGCCTGAGCCCCATCCCCCACATGACGCGGGCCTGGTTGTTTGCGATGGTGCGCCAATCATTTCGACCAATGGCGAACGCCGTTGGCCGGCCGGTGGTCCCGGACGTGCCATGGATGTGGTGGACCTCGTCTTCCGGGATGCACAGGTAATCGCCGAAGGGTTCGTTTTCGGCCTGGGACTGGCGCAACTCGGCCTTGGTCACCACCGGGACGTGCTCGAAATCCTCAAGGCTGTTGATGTGGTCGGGGTGGATGCCGGCCTGGTCCCACTTGCGGCGGTAAAAAGGCGCATTGTCGTAGGCATAGCGCATGACCTCGCCCAACCGCGTGATGATCGCCGCCTCCCTGTCCCCCGGCGCCATGGTCTCTCGCTTGGGAAACCAATACCGGCTGTCGGGTTCCGGCATGTAGCGGGGGTCATATTCGGGGGGAAAGGACCAGGATTCCATGATGGCGGTCTAGAGAGCCTCGGCGCCTAGCGGCCGCGGCCGGCGGCGACGTGGCGAAGCATCGAGACGATCTCATCGGGAGGCGTATCCTGCAACAGCACCTCGGCGACGCCGAGCTTTTTCAGCTCCACCACATCATCATCGGGCATGACGCCGCCGGCGACGACTCTGATATCGGCGGCGCCGGCGTCTTTCAATTGCTTGAGTATTTCGGGAATGATGGTCATGTGGGCGCCGGACAGCAGACTGACGCCGAGAATATCGACGTCTTCCTGGACCGCCGCCTGAACGACTTCGGCGGGCGTGCGGTGAAGTCCGGTGTAGACCACATCCATACCGGCGTCGCGGAGGCTGCGGGCGACCACCTTGACGCCCCGGTCATGGCCATCCAGCCCGACCTTGGCCAATAGCACCCGAATGATGGCTGACTTTTCGTTCATCGGTTCCTTACCCCTTACCGACCACGCCGATGCCTATTTTAAGGTATTCCTGGGCCATCTCCCAGTATTCCGGCGGCACACGCTCGATCATTTCGTTTTCCTGATCACCGCAGTCGCGCACAAACCGGGCCGGGGTGCCGGCCCACAATTGCCCGGCCAAGACCCTTTTGCCCGGTGGCACCAGGGCGCCGGCGGCGACCATGGCGCCGGTCTCGATAACGGCGCCGTCCATGACGCAGGCCTGCATGCCGACAAAACACCGGTCTTCGAGGGTGCACGCGTGGATAACCGCCGAATGGCCGATGGTGACGTCGTCACCGATGAAGGTGCCGTATTTCCGTGAGTCCACATGGACGACGGTCAGATCCTGGATATTGACCCGTTTGCCGATGCGGATGACATTCATATCGCCACGCACCAGACAGCCAAACCAGATGTTGGATTCCGCCCCGATCTCGACGTCGCCGATCACGGTCGCCGTCGGCGCCAGGAAGACGCCGGAACCGATTTTCGGCAGGGTGCCCTTGTAGGGCAGAATGTTGTCAGCCAAGGTTTATCTCCTTCAATTTTCCAATCAGGCCCGCATTTCGGCGTTGACCACGTCGGGCTTTTCCAACGGCGAAAGGTGACCGCAATGATCGATAACCACCAGCCGCGCATTGGGGATCGCCGCCGCCATTTCCTCATGCCCGGTGAGCGGCGTCAAGGCATCCTGACGGCCGCATAGAACCAGGGTTGGGCAGGTAATATTCTTCAAGTCCCCGTTGCCGTCGGGACGGTCCAGGAGGGCAGTTTGCTGGCGAACGAAGGCATCCGGCCCGACGTTGGCCGCTGACGCCTTGATGATGCCGATGAGATTTTCGTCCTCAAGCCGGTCATGGTGGATCAGGCTTGGCAATAGCCTGCCGGTAACGCCCTTGAAATCGCCAACCCCCAATTGGGCGATAAAACTCTTGCGGCGTTTTTTCAAATCCGGGGTTTCGGCGTTGACCGACGTGTCCATAAGGGCCAAGCGTCCGACCCGCCCCGGTGCCTGGCGCATGACTTCCTGGGCCACGTAACCGCCCATGGAGAACCCGGCCACGGCGAATTTTTTCGGCGCTTCAGCCAACACCCTTTTCGCCATATCCTGAATGGTCGAATCCCGGGTCAAGTCGGCGACGGTCATGTCGGCGATGTCGGCAAGGCCTTGTGTCTGATGCGCCCACAGCGCTTCGTCACACAACAGGCCGGGAAGAAGAATTAAAGGCGTTTTGGCCATCATGGCGGCAAGGTAGCCGATCCGGCATGTCCGGCCAAGGGACCGGGAAACATTGACTTAAGACTGGGAATGCCTACACTTCCGCCATCTTGAATATGAATAAGAAAATTTACTCGGGCGTTTCCTTCGCCCCCGGTCAGAATCAACCTTCATGAGCTTCGTAAATCTTGGTTTGAGTGACGAGGTCCTGCGCGCCATCAGCGACGCAGGCTACACCGAACCCACTCCCATTCAGGCACAGGCCATCCCCGTGGTGTTCATGGGCCGCGACATTCTCGGCTGCGCCCAAACCGGCACCGGCAAGACGGCGGGCTTTACCCTGCCGATGATCGATATCCTCACCGCCGGCAAGGCCAAGGCACGGATGCCGCGTTCGCTGATTTTGGAACCGACGCGGGAACTGGCGGCCCAGGTGGCGGAAAGCTTCGACACCTACGGTAAATACAACAAGCTGACAAAGGCGTTGCTGATCGGCGGTCACACCTTGAACGAACAGATCAAGACCGTCGACAAGGGCGTTGATGTTTTGATCGCGACACCGGGGCGGCTGCTGGACCTGTTCGATCGCGGCCACCTGCTGATGCACGACGTCAAAATCCTGGTCATCGACGAGGCCGACAGGATGCTGGACATGGGCTTCATTCCGGATGTCGAGAAGATCGTCGGGATGCTGCCGAAAATACGCAATACGCTTTTCTTTTCGGCCACCATGCCGCCGGAAATCCGCCGCCTTGCCGATAAGTTCCTGATCAACCCGAAGGAAATTTCCGTCGCCCCTCCGGCGACGGCGGCGGAAACCATCACCCAGGGCCTGACCGTGGTCAAACACCGGGACGGCAAACGCCCCGGCGGTGGTCAAAAAGAAAAACGCGCCGCCCTTCGCCGCCTCATCACCAAAGAAAAGCCCCGCAACGCGCTTATTTTCTGCAACCGCAAACGCGACGTGGACGTTGTTTGCCGGTCGATGAACAAACACGGGATCAAGGCCAGCCGGCTGCACGGCGACATGTCCCAACCGGAGCGAACCGAGACCCTGGGTAATTTCAAGTCCGGCGAAATCAAGCTACTGGTTTGTTCGGATGTCGCCGCTCGCGGCCTGGATATTCCGGACATGAGCCACGTCTTCAACTTCGACGTGCCGATCCACGCCGAAGATTACGTTCACCGCATCGGCCGCACCGGACGGGCCGGACGCCAGGGCCGGGCGTTAACCATCGCCACGCCCGAGGACGGCAAGTATCTGGCCGCCATCCAACAGCTGACCGGCATCGAAATTCCGAAGCTTGATCTGGATGGGAATGCCGGTGATCCCCAGAAGTCTGCGGACGAAGGCTCTCCCCCATCGTCGCGGGGCAGACGCGGTGGTCAAAGCCGCGGACGCAGACCCAAGGGCGGCGGAGAGAGCACGGGGCGGGCAAGCCGAGCGAAGAAACTCGACCCTAAACCCACCCCAGAACCCGCCAAGCCATCCCAAGCTTCTAAACCCGAAGCCGCTACACCCGAAGTTGCTAAACCCAAAGCAGCTGTCGCTGATTCCCCTCCTGCACCGCCGGCCGCTGCCGAACCGGTGAAAACGGAACCGGTAAAAAAACCGAAACCAGCCAATAAACAGGACCGGCCCGTGGCGGAAAAAGCCCCTGATAGAGCCAAGAGCAAGCCGAGCCAGGCCCCTGTCAAAGGGCTCGGCGATCACATGCCCGCCTTCCTGATGGCCTCGGCACCGAAGCGCAAATCAAAATAAAAACACTACGCTTTCATAGCATTTTTCTTTTAATGACAAGGTGTTGTGAGCGGTTCTTGGCAATTTGATTCAAGCCGCCAGCGGCACCGCCTCGGCGACCCCAAGCCGCCGGTCGAAACTCCCGGAGGCGACGAAAGCCTTAAGGTCGTCAAAGCCGCCGACATGGTCGTTATCGATGAAGACTTGCGGCACCGAGGTGCGCCCGGAACGGTCAATCATCTCCGCCTCCAGCACCCAGTCATTGGTCACATCGATGGTGGTGAAGGGAACGCCCTTATCGGTTAACAACTCCAGCGCCCATCGGCTGTAAGGGCACCAGGACTTGAAATAAATCTCGATCCTCGGCGCCGCCGCAACGGCGTTGTCCCCTGATGTTGAACGGGTGAAGGTCTTTTCTGTATTCATACTTCGCTCCTTTCTAAGCCTATTTTATTGGACCAAATGGTCCTAAATATCTAAAAAAATAGAACCTGATCAATAAACTAGCCCAAAACCTTGATCGTGGTTTTGCAGATATCGGTGAGGACTTCCCGGTCAGGATTGGCCTTGCCGAGCACCAACAGCCCGTTGAGGCTGCTGGTCAGGAACCGGGCCAGGGCCCGGGCGTCTTTATCCGACGCGATATCCCCTTCCGACTGTCCCCGTTGGACGAGGTCAAAAAAAGCATCCTCCATCAGGTTGATCCCGCCATTGACAAGCTTCGCCGCCTTGGGGTCATGAGGGGCGACCTCGACGGCACAGTTATTGAGGTAACAGCCTCGCTGCCCCCCTTCTTCCGTCAACCGGCTGACGGCCCTTTCAAAAAGCGATTCAATCAGCTTGCGGGCCGGCGAATTCAAGCCGGCAACCCCGGAAAACTGGGCCGTTATCGTCTTTTTGTAGTGTTCGATGGTCTCTAAAAACACCTCATGCTTGGAGCCGAATGTGTCGTAGAAACTGCTTTTGGAAAGCCCCATGGCATCGAGGAGATCGTTCAGCGACGTCGCATCGAAGCCCTTGGTCCAGAAAACCTGCATCGCCTGACTCAAGGCTTCGGTGGTATCGAATTCGCGTGGCCGGGCCATCGTTTATTTGCCTCAATTCCTTAAAAAAAATCGGCTCTGTTCATTTGAACAGCAACTTATATACACATTACGGACCAATTAGTCCATAATTTTTTTTGCAATCCTGCCATGCCGGACAAGGCGCCAATGAATTTAGAGATTTAAATCAGTCCGGCCAGCGGCGATGACGGATCGGCGTATTGCTTCTTCGCCATCCGGCCGGCCAGATAGGCGTCGCGACCGGCCTCCACTGCCGCCTTCATCGCCCGCGCCATGCGGACCGGGTCGCCGGCTTCGGCGATAGCGGTGTTCATCAGCACCCCGTCGCAACCCAGTTCCATGGCGATGGCGGCATCCGACGCGGTGCCGACGCCGGCATCGACGATCACCGGCACCTTGGATTGCTCGACGATGAGGCGGATATTGACCGGGTTCTGAATTCCGAGACCGGAGCCTATGGGCGCGCCCAAGGGCATGATGGCGACGGCGCCGGCATCTTCCAGGCGCTTACATATGATCGGGTCGTCGGAACAGTACACCATCACCTGGAACCCTTCTTTGGTCAGGATTTCCGTGGTTTCCAAGGTCTCCAACATCATCGGGTAAAGGGTTTTCTCTTCGCCGAGGATTTCCAATTTAACCAGGTCCCAACCGCCGGCCTCGCGGGCCAGCCGGAGTGTCCGAACCGCGTCATCGGCGGTGAAACAGCCCGCCGTGTTGGGCAGGTAGGTGTATTTCTTGGGATCCAGAAAATCGACCAGCATCGGTTGGTCCGGATCGGTCAGATTGACCCGGCGCACGGCGACGGTGATGATTTCACTGCCCGCCGCCTCCGCCGCCAGACGGTTGGTTTCATAATCCTTGTACTTGCCGGTGCCGATAATCAGCCGCGACGTGAAGCGCCGGCCGGCGACCTCCCAGGTATCAGCCTCTGAACCCTGTGCCTGCGGCCCATCGGGGGCGCCGCCGCCGATAAAATGGACAATTTCCAATTTATCGCCGTCATCCAAGGCCAAGCCCGAATATTCGGACTTGGGAACAATCTCAAGATTGCGTTCGACCGCAACTTTCCTGGGGTCGAGACCGATCTTCCCCAACAGCTGCTCGACCGTGATGGGAGACTCAAAATTCCGTTGTTCGCCGTTGATCGTCAAATCCATGAAATGCGTCCGATCTTTTTATTCATTAATTATAAAACCGTTGCCTTAAGTATGGAGCGCACCCCTCTTCCTTTCAACTGCCGCCCCCTTTAAAACGGGATGTTTTTTAAAAACCGTCACGCATGCTATAAAGCGCCAAGCATAAGGAATTCCCATCAAGACAATGACCAAATCAGTATTGGTCCTCAACGGACCCAACCTCAACCTGCTCGGCACCCGAGAGCCCGAGATATATGGCAGCGAAACGCTGGCCTCCATCGAGGCGGCGTGTCAGGACCGGGGCAAGAACCTGGGCCTGAGCGTTGAATTCCGCCAATCCAACACCGAAGGTGATTTGGTCGATTGGGTTCAGGAAGCCAGCGGGACCGTTGACGCCCTGATCATCAATGCCGGCGCCTATACCCATACCTCGGTGGCGATTTTGGACGCGCTGCTGGCCCTCGACATTCCGGTCATCGAAGTCCACCTATCCAACATCAATCAGCGTGAGGAATTCCGCCATCACTCCTATATCTCCAAGGCCGCGGACGGTATGATATGCGGGCTTGGCGGTAAGGGTTACGAATTGGCGCTGGAATCCCTCGCCCACCGTCTCGGCACCTTGAAGGAAACCTAATAGAAACCAACCATGGCAGATAAACCGGAAAGAGAAATCGACGAAGACTTGGTCCACCAGCTTAACCGGCTATTGGACGAAACCGGATTGACGGAGATCGAATACGGCCGCGATGGCTGGCACATTCGGGTCGCCAAAGGCGGCATTGCCGTTAGCGCCGCCGCCTCGCCGCCGCCTGCCGCAGACATGTCTGCAAGCCCGGAGCCCCCTATTGAGACCGCCAACGCCGTCCCTTCGCCCATGGTCGGCGTCGTCTTCACCAGTTCCGACCCCGAGACGCCGCCTTTCGTCAAGGTCGGCGATTCGGTCACCGAAGGCCAGACCCTGCTGTTGATCGAGGCGATGAAGGTATTCAACCCGATCACCGCACCCAGAGCCGGAAAAATCACCCAGATACTGATCACCAATGGGGCGCCAGTGGAATTCGGCGAGCCCCTGTTGATCCTGGAATGATTAAGAGAATCGGGGCTTAACCGATGTTTGAAAAGGTCCTGATTGCCAACCGCGGCGAGATCGCGCTTCGCATCCTCAGGGCGTGCCGGGAAATGGGCATTCAGACTGTCGCCGTGCACTCAAGCGCCGATGCCGACGCCATGCATGTGCGCCTGGCCGATGAGGCGATCTGTATCGGCCCGGCCGCGGCCACGGAAAGTTATTTGAACGCCTCGGCGATCCTCACCGCCGCCACCATCGCCCACGTCGATGCCATTCACCCGGGCTATGGGTTTCTGTCGGAAAACGCCGACTTCGCCGCGATGGTGGAAGAGCATAAATTCGTTTTTATCGGACCGTCACCGGACCACATCCGCCTCATGGGCGACAAGATCGCCGCCAAAAAGGCCGTCAAAGACGCCGGGATACCGGTGGTGCCCGGTTCCGACGGCGCCGTTGAGGACACCGAGCAGGCGCGCGCCACCGCCGCCGATATCGGCTACCCGGTGATCATCAAGGCAACCGCGGGCGGCGGCGGGCGCGGCATGCAGGTGGTTCAGGGCGATGCCGGCATCCAGGAAGCCTTCGATCTCGCCCGCGCCGAAGCAAAAGCGTCATTCTCCAGCGACGAAGTTTATATCGAGAAATACCTGGAAGCCCCCCGCCATATCGAAGTCCAGGTCCTGGCCGATCTCCACGGCAACGTCGTCCACCTGGGCGAACGCGATTGTTCCCTGCAACGCCGCCACCAAAAACTGGTCGAGGAAGCGCCGTCTCCAGCGCTCAACCAGAAGGAACGCCAGTCCATCGGCGACCGGGTGGTGAACGCGGTCAAGATACTGGGCTACCGCAGTGTCGGCACGGTCGAGTTCCTGTTTGAAGACGGTGAATTTTACTTTATCGAGATGAACACCCGTCTGCAGGTCGAACACCCGGTCACCGAAATGATTTGCGGGCTGGATCTGGTACGCGAAATGATCCGTGTCGCCGCTGGCAGGCCGCTGGGATTCAAGCAATCCGATGTCCTCTTTTCCGGCCATGCCATCGAATGCCGGATCAATGCCGAAAACCCAGACACGTTCCAACCGAGCCCGGGAACCATCGGTCTCTATCACGCCCCCGGAGGATTAGGTATCCGGGTCGATTCCGGGCTCTATTCCGGATATTCGGTTCCCCCCCATTACGACAGCATGATCGCCAAGTTGATCGTTCACGGCGCTAACCGCAACGAATGCCTGATGCGGCTTCGCCGGGCGCTGGGCGAATACGTGATTGACGGCATCGATACCGTCATCCCCCTGCACCAACGGCTGATGAGCGAACCGGACTTCGTCAACGGCGATTACGACATCCATTGGCTTGAGAAATTTGTCGGCGAGGACAAGAAAAACGAGACCTCAAAGTGAGCCGCCACGATCCGGGTGTCCATAAGCTGACCCCGGAGCTGTTGTTGCGTGCCTATGCGGCGGGGATTTTCCCGATGGCCGAAAGCCGCGACGATCCCGGCGTATTCTGGGTCGATCCTCAGGTCCGGGGGATATTGCCGCTGGATGACTTTCATATTCCCCGGCGGCTGAAAAAAACGGTCCGCAGCGGCGGCTTCGAGGTCCGCGTCGATACCGCCTTCGCCGAGGTTATTCAATTGTGCGGGGGGGAGGATAAGGTCCGCCCGGAAACCTGGATCAATGCGGCGATCGAAAACGCCGTTATTGAGCTCTTCGATATGGGTTTTGCCCATAGCATCGAGACCTGGCGCGATGGCCGACTCGTCGGCGGGCTTTACGGCATCGCGCTCGGCGGCGCTTTTTTCGGCGAGAGCATGTTTTCCCGCTTCCGGGATGCCTCCAAGGTCGCTTTGGTGCACCTGATGGCGCGGCTTCGGCTGGGTGGGTTCACGTTGTTGGACGTGCAGTTCATCACCGACCACCTGCGCCAATTCGGGGCCAGCGAGATCCCGGCCCGGGTTTACCTGGAAAAATTGCACGACGCGATGGAGGTTCAGGGCGCCGGTTTGGGTGATCCTTCCCCTTCGGAAGTCTCCGCCGCGCTGGAGGAGCTGTTTTTACAGTCCAGCACCCAGACATCATAAACCGGGTGTTCCATCGCCGATAACGCCGGGCTGGACCCGAACATCCAGCCCCGGAACAGGCTGACCGCCGCCTCACCCTGTTGAACTTCCCAGATATCAAGGAAGACGGCGCTTTCGGGCGTTTCTTCCGGCGGCCGCTTGTCACAGGTTCTGGCGATGATCTCCAGCGCCCCGAATTTTACCACCTCGCCGACCGGCGCCTCGATGGTCGAAACCCGGGCCGTCACCTTGTCCATGCCTTGCAGGACAACGACCTCAAAGGGTGCTGCCACCGCCGGCCAGGCCAGCGCCGCAGGCCAGAACAGACCGGCGAAGAACAGGGCCCCGAGAAATTTTCCAGATATGTGGCTAATAGTGACCTGCATCATCTAGGTCCATGGCCGCAACAGTGACGTCACTCAGGCGTCCAGGGTTGGTAATCACCGGTGGCGGCGGCCCGGCGACCGCCTTTGTAGTCATGGCCCTGGGGTCGATAGGCTTCGGTGGTACCGGTCGGGTTGGCGACATGCGCCTTTTGCCACGATTTCGATTCGGCGGCTTCTTCCGATAACGGCTCATCGGTCATGTGGTGGAGCCAAGCATGCCATTCCGGCGGCACCTGCGACGCTTCGACCTTGCCCTTGAATAAGACCCACCGCTTTTCACGACCGTGCAGGGTGGCGCTTTTGGCCCGGTAATACCGGTTTCCAAATTCATCGGCGCCGACGTTTACGCCCCTCAACCAAGTGTAAATTAAAGTTCCAATATGCATGAGGGCCTGAGTTTTTCCGGTTACGCGCTTCGGTGATTGCGCAAATATGGCACTTGTCCGCTGGTCCGTCCAGTCTCACCGCGACCCTCCGTTTTGCCGGCGTCTCCGGCTCCACCCGACTTCCGAGTCGGATTAGGGAAACTAACGAGTCGCAGGAAACCAAGGAAGATCGTTTTTCATACTATATAAAGCATTATCGACGATAATATAACACGATATATGGTATTTCCTATTGCAGGATAAAAATAGTTGGGCTACATTTTGTGGCGTTGCACCTGGGCAGACACGACATCTAGCATCGACTTCCATCGACAACTAGGATGACGTGAAGGGGGCGGTACCAAGGCCGCCAGAGGGTCGCAACCGGGGGGCCGCAAGGTCCAAAAATGTAATTAACCCGAGACCTTACTTGTTGGGGGAACAATGCAAGTTACGCGGCTTTATACAAAACCAAACGAGTCACCTTACACATCCATCGAATTCCGCACGGTATCGAGCGAAATTAAAAATCCGGATGGATCCGTTGTTTTCAGCCTTGAGGACATGGAAGTTCCAGCGGAATGGACACAGGTTGCCTGTGACGTGCTGGCGCAGAAATATTTCCGCAAGGCCGGCGTGCCTGGGCGGCTCAAGAAATTCGAGGAAAACGACGTTCCTAGTTGGCTATGGCGAAGCGCCCCTGACAATGAAGGGCTTGCTGACCTGCCAACGGATGAGCAAACGAAGGGTGAAAATAGCGCCAAGCAGGTCTTTGACCGGTTGGCCGGAACCTGGACCTACTGGGGCTGGAAAGGCGGTTATTTCGATTCTGAAGAAGACGCCCGCGCCTATATGGATGAAATGCGCTACATGCTGGCGACCCAGGTCGCCGCGCCCAATTCCCCTCAATGGTTCAACACCGGGCTTTATTGGGCCTACGGCATCGACGGGCCGGCGCAGGGTCATTCGTTTGTCGATTACAAGACCGGGCAACTGGTCAAGTCGCGTTCGGCCTATGAGCGTCCACAGCCCCATGCCTGCTTTATCCAGGGCATAGAAGACGACCTAGTCAACGAAGGCGGCATTATGGATCTTTGGGTCCGCGAAGCGCGCCTGTTCAAGTACGGGTCCGGCACCGGCACCAATTTTTCGTCGCTTCGTTCCTCTGAAGAGGGCCTTTCGGGTGGCGGTCGGTCATCGGGACTGATGAGCTTCCTCAAAATCGGAGATCGCGCCGCCGGCGCCATCAAGTCGGGCGGCACAACCCGTCGCGCCGCTAAAATGGTCATCGTAGATATCGATCATCCGGATATCGAGCAGTTCATCGCCTGGAAATCGCTTGAAGAACAAAAGGTCGCTGCACTGGTGGCCGGCTCAAAACTGTCGAGCAAGCACCTCAATGCGGTGATGAAAGCCTGTTCCGATCGCGGCGATGGGATTGAGGACGAAGACCGCTTCGATCCAAACAAAAACGGCGCCTTAAAAAAGGCCATCCTGGACAGCCGCCAGGCAATGATCCCTGAAAACTGTGTCCAACGGGTGATGCAATTCGCCCGCCAGGGATATACGGAAATAGAATTTCCCGAATACGATACCGATTGGGATTCCGAGGCCTATCTCACCGTTTCAGGGCAGAATTCCAACAATTCGGTCCGCGTATCCGATGACTTTCTTGAACGTGTCATCGCCGACGGCGAATGGGATCTGATCCGGCGCACCGACGGCAAGGTGGCCAAGAAAGTCCGGGCCCGGGACCTGTGGGAACAGATCGGTCAATCGGCCTGGGCCTCGGCCGATCCCGGCTTACAGTACGACACCACCATCAACGACTGGCACACGTGCCCGGAAAGCGGCCGCATCAACGGCTCAAACCCGTGTTCCGAATACATGTTCCTGGACGACACCGCCTGTAATCTGGCGTCCTTGAACCTGATGGCATTTGCCAACGGGGACAACAGTTTCAACGTCCCCTCGTTCGAGCACGCGGTCCGGATTTGGACCATCACGCTTGAGATATCGGTGATGATGGCCCAGTTCCCGTCGGACACCATCGCCCAGCTGAGCTATGAATTCCGGACGCTGGGTTTGGGTTTCGCCAACATCGGCGGGTATTTGATGGCCGACGGCATTCCCTATGATTCAAAAGAAGGCCGTGCCATCTGCGGCGCCATATCGTCTTTGATGACCGGCAGCGCCTACGCCACATCGGCCGAAATAGCTGCCGAAATGGGCGCTTTTCCGAACTTTGATGAAAACCGTGAGTCCATGCTCAGGGTCATCCGCAACCACCGCCGCGCCGCCCAAGGCGCGGAGACCGGTTATGAAAGCCTGTCGGTTTCCCCGGTGCCGTTAATCTTCGAGGAAAACCCCGACAAGCCATTGGCCCGGGCCGCCCGTGACGTATGGGATCTGGCGCTGGAATTGGGTGACGCCCATGGCTACCGCAACGCCCAGGTATCGGTGGTCGCGCCGACCGGCACCATTGGCCTGGCCATGGATTGCGATACCACCGGCATCGAGCCGGATTTCGCCCTGGTTAAATTCAAAAAACTGGCCGGTGGCGGGTACTTCAAGATCATCAACCGAATGGTGCCAACGGCGCTTGACGGCCTCGGTTATTCGGAGGCCCAGATCGAAGATATCATCTCCTACGCCATCGGCCATGGAACCCTGAAAAACTCTCCCACCATCAACCATGACGTTTTAAAGGAATTGAAATTTACCGACGCCGCCATTGACGCCATTGAAAATTCGTTGGGAGACGCATTCGACATCCGCTTCGTCTTTAACAAATGGACACTGGGGGAAGATTTCTGCGTCGATATTCTTGGCTTGGACTCCGAAGCCATGAACGGTGTGTCATTCGACATGTTGGCCGCGTTGGGCTTTACCGCCGACGAGATCAAGGACGCCAACAATTTCGTCTGCGGCGCCATGACCCTTGAAGGCGCCCCCCACATCAAGGACGAACATCTGAGCGTTTTTGACTGCGCCAATCCTTGCGGGCGGATCGGCAAACGGTTCCTGTCGGTGGAAAGCCATATCCGCATGATGGCCGCCAGCCAGCCGTTTATCTCCGGCGCCATCTCCAAGACCGTCAATATGCCCAATTCCGCAACCGTCGAGGAATGCAATGAGGCTTATATGCTTTCCTGGCGCTTGGGCCTGAAGGCGAACGCACTATACCGCGATGGCTCGAAGCTTTCGCAACCGCTGTCGTCGTCGGTCCTGGAAAGCATTGACATGGAGGACGACGCCCCGGCCATCACCGAAGCGCCGGCAGCGGAACAGGCCAAGGTCATCGCCGAAAAAGTCGTCGAGCGGATTATTATCGGCCAACGCCAACGTCCGCCCGACCGGCGCAAGGGATACACCCAAAAGGCCTCGGTCGGCGGCCACAAGGTCTATTTGCGCACCGGCGAATACGAAGAAGGAAAGCTGTCGGAGATTTTCATCGACATGCACAAGGAAGGCGCCGCCTTCCGTTCCTTGATGAACAATTTCGCCATCGCCATATCCATCGCCCTGCAATACGGGGTGCCGCTTGAGGAGTTCGTGGATTCCTTCACCTTCACCCGTTTCGAGCCGTCCGGCCCGGTGACCGGAAACGACACCATTAAGATGGCAACCTCGATCCTGGATTACATCTTCCGTGAGCTCGCCGTAAGCTACCTGGGCCGCAACGACCTCGCCCATGTGGTGCCCGAAGACTTGGAACCCGACAGTATCGGAACCGGTGAAGGCGAAGGCCTGTTTTCCGCCGGCCCCGCCATGGATGCCGTCAAGAGTGTCGCCAGCCAAGGTTACGTACGCGGCAACTTCCTTGTCATCAAGGGCGCCAAGGACAATGGCAACGCCGCCGTGGCCCTGGATACTGAGGCCGGGGCTCAGACCGCTGCCGCCGGCACCTCAACGGTGGGAGCGGCACATGTTCCGCAAACTGAAACCGCGGTACAGGAAGCACCCTCCTCCGCCACCGTGAGCAGCGATGTTATCGAAGCCACGGATAACCGCCTGGACCAAGTCCGCGAAGCCAAGATGCGGGGTTACGAAGGCGATTCCTGTGGTGAGTGCGGGAATTTCACTCTTGTCCGCAATGGCACCTGCCTGAAGTGCCAGACCTGCGGGTCAACAACCGGATGCTCATAAGAGAATGACCGATACTCGCGAAATTAGCGTTTTTACCGAATCCTCCCTGGGAAACTTGGGACGCGTGCCGGGGGCCCTCCCTGGTGCGCGTCCCGCCTTTTTTTCCCTATAGGAAAAGCCTCTTTCCACCGGTTCGCTTAAATTCGGGCAACATTAATATTCCCTCGACATCGCTGGGCCGGAACCCCATCTTAATCACCTATCGACAGCCGCAAGCGGGACATTTAGTCTTGTTCCCTTGAGCATTCTTGAAGGGTGCCGTTGCCGGTTTTGGGCGGCAAACTGAATAACTGGGAATTCCTATGGCGAAGAAAAAAAAGAAAATCAGTTTCTATGTAGTCGATGACGATCCCATCGTCCTTGAAGTCATGGCAAAGTTGCTGAAGGGTGCCGGATATTCCGTCACCACCAGCACCGAAAGCGCCGACGTCATTACCGATATCGCCCGGAAAAAACCCGATTGCGTGATCAGCGACCTGATGATGCCGGAAGTCGATGGCCTGCAATTATGCCAGCAGGTTCTTGGACACAAAGGCCTGAAAAACATCAAATTCATCGTCGTCTCGGCCAAGGCGTACGAATTCGACCTCAAACGTGCCTACGGGTTCGGGGCGCATGGGTATCTTCGTAAGCCGATCAACCCGGAAACCTTCATCGAACGGATCGAACGGATCATCGACGACCACATCGATCTGACCTTCTGGGGGGTGCGCGGAACATTGCCGGTTTCCGGAGAACGGTTCCTCAAATACGGCGGCAACACGTCGTGCGTGACGCTGGAATTTCCACGCCAGCAATTCTTCATCTTCGATTGCGGCTCAGGCATCAAGAACCTGGGCGATTGGTTCTTGGCCCAAAGTCGTAAAGGCATCAACGCCAAGATATTCATCTCTCATCCCCATTGGGACCACATCAACGCCATCCCTTTCTTTGCGCCTTTGTATGCCCAGGGCAATGAATTCGAAGTCCTGGGTGCCAATCAGGGCGACATCACCATGCGGGAGATCGTCTCAGCGCAAATGGAAGGCGTCTATTTTCCAATCACGTTTTCGCAATTCGCTTCACGGGTCTATTTCCATGACCTTGAGGAAGAAGACCTTGTCGTATCGGACATCGACATCAAATCCAAACTGTTGAGCCACCCCGGCAAATGCCTGGGCTATCGAATTAATTACAACGGGCGTTCAATTTGTTACATCACCGACAATGAGATGTATGTGGAAACCAGCGATTTTTACGACAACCATTACGAAAAAAGGCTTGCCAAATTCGTCGAAGGCGCCGACGTCCTGATCACCGACAGCACCTACACCGACGAGGAATACCTGACCAAGGAAGGCTGGGGGCATTCGTGTATTTCCAAAGTGGTCAATCTGGCCGATACCGCCAGGGTCAAGACGCTATACCTTTTTCACCATGACCCCGACCAAGACGATGCCGCCATCGACCGGAAATTGGACACCGCGCGCGCGATGCTGAAGGCACGCAAATCCAAGACCAAGTGCCTGGCGCCGAGGGAAGGCGAAAACTTCAGGGTATGAGCGGACCGATCACCACACGGATGGCGGAACTGGGGATTGAATTGCCCGAACCGGCGGCGCCGGCGGCTAATTACATCCCCTTCGTCGTCACCGGCAATCTGATCTTCGTCTCCGGCCAAGTAACCGTATGGAATGGGGAACTGCGTCATGTCGGCCGCCTCGGCGAGAATATCGACATCGACGAAGGCTATCAGGCGGCCCGGCTTTGCGGTCTCAATCTGATCGCCCAGGCCAAGGCCGCCGCCTTGGGCGACCTCAACAAAATCAAACGGGTGATAAAGCTGGGCGGTTTTGTTAATTCAACACCGGACTTCACCGACCAGCCGAAGGTCATCAATGGCGCATCTGACCTGATGGCCGAGGTCTTCGGGGAGCCAGGCAAACACGCCCGCTTCGCCGTCGGTGCGCCGACGCTGCCGCTTGGCGTCGCGGTTGAGGTCGATGGGGTGTTTGAACTGGGGTAACTGTAGTGAGGGGCCCAAAATGGGGCATCCCCTTCCCTTCCCCCCTTGCCTCTTGCCCCCAAAAGCATCACATCTATTGAATGCCGGATGGACGCGAACCAACGACCGTTAACGTGCTTGGCTCGATTAACGAGGTCGACGCCGATGCGTGGAACGCCTGCGCCGGCGCCGAATTTCCGTTCTGTCGTCATGGCTTCCTGTCGGCGTTGGAGGATTCCGGCTCGGCGGCGGCGGAAAGCGGCTGGATGCCGCGTCATTTGGCCGTCCGCGACGAAGACGGCGCCTTACTGGCGTGTGCGCCGCTGTACCTTAAAAACCATTCCTACGGTGAATATGTGTTCGACTGGGGTTGGGCCGATGCCTTTGAGCGCGCCGGCGGGCGCTATTACCCGAAGTTGCTTTGCGCCGTGCCGTTCACGCCGGCAACCGGAGGCCGACTTTTAGTCCGCAGTGACCTGCCCGCCGCCGTCCAGGACGAACTCGCCCATGCCCTGGCCCAGGCCATGGTCACGCTTGGTGAACGGTTAGGGGTTTCGTCGCTGCACATCACCTTCCCGATCCAAGACGAATGGCAGAAATTTGGCAACCTGGGGCTTTTGCAACGGATCGGTCAACAATTTCACTGGCAAAATCACGATTACGATAATTTCGACGGCTTCCTGAGCGACCTGACGTCACGCAAACGCAAAGCCATCAGGAAGGAACGCGCCGCCATCGCCGCCCACGGGCTGGACTTCAATTTCCTCACCGGCGACGACATCTCCGAGGGCCATTGGGACTACTTTTACCGCTTCTACCGCGATACCACCGATAAGAAATGGGGGCAGAATTACCTGAACCGGGAATTTTTCTCCTTGTTAGGCGAACGCATGGGCGAAAGCGTCGTCTTGGTCATGGTCGAAAAAGCCGGCCAGCCGGTGGCCGGTGCGCTCAACCTCAAGGGCGACGATACCCTTTTCGGCCGCAACTGGGGCTGTAATGCGGATTTCAAGTTTCTCCACTTCGAAGCCTGTTATTACCAAGCCATCGACTACGCCATCGCCAACGGCCTTACATGGGTGGAAGCAGGGGCCCAGGGACCGCACAAGGTGCAACGGGGATATTTGCCCCGTCCCACCTATTCCGCCCATTGGATCGCCGATCCGGGCCTGCGCAACGCCATCGAACGGTTCCTGGGCGACGAACGCCGGGATATTGAACACGAAATGCAATTTCTGGCTTCCCATTCGCCGTTCAGAAAACCCGATTGAAACCGGCTTCGGAGTCACTCTCCGTTAACGATTGCCGGTCTACACTTGCGGTGAATTAGCGCTAAGGATACGGCTTTGGTGAAAGTGGTTTTCAACGCCCTCTCAGCCCCAGGCCCGCTGTTGATGGCGGGGCTGGTGTTCATTGCCTTGATTCTGACGCCAATGGCGGAAGCGGCGCCCACCAAGTGCGCCCGGCTGTTGCCGACCGGCGCCCGCGAGGTCCTTATCAACCAGTGCTCAAAATGCCGGGTCGTCAACATTACCCGCAAGCGTCCCGGTAACGCGGTGCCGATATCGCGCAGCTTTAATGTGCAGCCGAATTCGCAGATTACCGTACCCTTCCGCGGGCCGGGCCGGTCCCGCATCACCTCGGAACGGGCGTGCAAGGGGGATGCGGGCGCCGCCATCAACCTCGCCGATCCAAACCCCCAAAAGAAGAAAGCCCCGGAGTTATGCGTCGGCATGCAGCAAACCCCCAGCGGCGGCATCACCCTGGTCAATAAATGCAAGGCCTGCAAAGCCGCCCTGATTGAACGCCAAAACAGTGCCGGCGGAGATGGCAAACGCCAGGCCTACAAGGTCTCTCCCCAATCGGCGATCGAGGTATTATCAAAAGGCGCCGACCAAATCGCGCTGCTGGCCGAGGTCGATTGCCCCTAATCCGCATTCATGTCTTTTTGGGCCACATTTCAAGCGCCGCCTCAACATCAACCTCTCTGACCGCGGCCCGTGGCGGCGGCGGTGACCCATCGACGAGGGCCGGAAATAAAACGCCGGCCCAGCCGCCATCGCCCTGGCCACCCCTGGACACCAGTCCCCGCGCCTCAACATGAGGGTCGGCGGGAACTTCGCCATACTCCAGAACCGCGTGATAACAACAGTCCACATCCGCCAACAGGGCTTCCCAGTGATCGAGCGAAGAGACGGCGATGATTTCCGCTACCTCCTCAATCAGGGCGGTTTGCGGCATCGGATCGTGTTGGCGGGCAATCCATTCGGGGTGTTCCAAAGCCTCACAGAAATTGGCCCAGAAATGCGCCTCCAACGCCCCGATGGTGATAAACCGTCCCTCCCGGGTGGCGTAGACCTGATAACACGCGGCACCGCCGTTGAGCAGGTTTTCGCCGCGCTTCATACCCTCCCCTGCTGCCGCCGTCAGGCCGAAGGCCTGCCAGGACAACATCGCTTCCGACAGGCTGATATCCAGGTAAGCGCCCTTGCCGGTTCGGCCGCGCGCGACGAGCGCCCCGCTGACGGCCAAGGCGGCCTGCAGGGCGCTGGCGTAATCGGCGGCCGGCGGCCAGGTCATTACTGGTTTTTCCGCAACGCCTGAGGCACTGAACATCCCGGTTGAGGCCGTGTAATTGATGTCATGTCCGGCCCTGAGCCGTTTGGGGCCGGTCTGCCCATACCCCGAAAGGGCGCAGTGGATAAGGCCGCTATTGAGGCTTTCAAGCCGGTCGCGGCCGAAACCGAGCCTTTCCAGCACGCCCGGCCGATACGATTCCAACAATACGTCGGCGGCCCTGATCAGGCTTTCGAACGCCTGCTTGCCTGGTTTGGATTTAAGATCGATGGCAACCACGGTTTTGCCGGCATTGACGACGTCGTAAAAGGGATTGCGGCCATCTTCGCCTGCCAGCTGTCCGGTCACCGGGCTCAAGCGGCGTTGGGGATCGCCCGCGGGGGGCTCTACCTTGAGCACCTCGGCGCCCATGTCGGCGAGCACCTGGGTGGCGAAAGGACCGGGAAGGAACTGGCTCAGGTCAAGTACACGAACGCCGTCGAGAAAATCCGCCAGCATCGTACCGCCGCCCGTTTTCCTACCCCTACTTGTCAATGAGCGCCGGCACCTTGCCCTTGCGGCGTTTGACCGGAAGCTTCGAGCCTTTGACGTCGGGGTATTCGAAGACGAATTTGTTGTTCTTGAGCTTGACCACGACGATGCCGCCCTTGGCCAGCTTTCCGAACAGCAATTCCTCGGCCAGCGGCTTTTTGATGTATTCCTGGATCACCCGAGCCAGCGGACGGGCGCCGAATTTCACATCATAGCCCTTCTTGGCCAGCCATTGGCGGACCGGTTCGGTGAGCTCGATAACGACGCTGCGGTCTTCAAGCTGCAATTCCAGTTCCATGACGAACTTGTCGACGACCAGGGCGACAATCTCCGGCGGCAATGACTTGAACTGAATGGTCGAATCCAGCCGGTTGCGGAATTCCGGGGTGAACATCTTTTCGATCGCTTCCATGTCGTCACCGATGCGTTCTTCGCGTTCGAACCCAATCGCCGCCTTGGCCATGTCGGCGGCGCCGGCGTTAGTGGTCATGATCAAAACCACATTACGGAAATCGATGCTCTTGCCGTTATGATCCGTCAGCTTGCCGTGATCCATCACCTGCAACAGGATATTGAACAGGTCCGGGTGTGCCTTTTCGATTTCATCCAACAGCAGCACGGAATGGGGTTGGTGGTCGATGGCGTCAGTCAACAACCCGCCCTGATCGAAGCCGACATAGCCAGGCGGCGCGCCGATCAACCTAGAGACGGAATGACGTTCCATATATTCGGACATATCGAAGCGGACCAATTCCACGCCCATGGTCAGCGCCAACTGTTTCGCCACTTCGGTCTTGCCGACACCGGTGGGGCCACAGAACAGGTAAGACCCGATGGGTTTTTCCGGGTCGCGAAGGCCCGCCCGCGCCAACTTAATGGCGCTGGAAAGCGCGTTGATTGCCTTATCCTGGCCAAAAACCATGGTCTTGAGGTCGCGGCTTAGGGTTTTCAAGGCCTTGCGGTCGTCCACGGAAACGCTTTTCGGCGGTATCCGGGCGATTTTGGCGACGACGGCCTCGACATCCTTAACGGTCACCGTTTTGCGGCGCTTTTTCTTCGGCAACAGCATCCGGGACGCGCCGACTTCATCGATGACGTCGAGCGCCTTATCCGGCAGTTTTCGGTCATTGATATAACGCGCCGCCAGTTCCACCGCCGAGCGCAGCGCCTCCATGGTGTAACGGACCTTGTGGTGCTCTTCGAAATAAGGTTTTAGGCCACGCAAAATCTTGACCGTGTCCTCGATGCTGGGCTCATAGATATCGATCTTCTGGAAGCGCCGGGCCAAGGCCCGGTCTTTTTCAAAGTAGCTGCGGTATTCCTTGTAGGTGGTCGACCCCATGCAGCGAAGGCTGCCGCTGGCCAGGGATGGTTTTAGGATGTTCGACGCATCGATGGACCCGCCCGACGTTGACCCGGCGCCGATGACCGTATGGATTTCGTCGATGAACAGAATGGAATCATCCATTTTTTCCAATTCCGACATCACGCTCTTTAAGCGTTCCTCAAAATCGCCCCGGTACCGGGTGCCGGCGAGCAACGCCCCCATGTCGAGAGAATAGATGACCGCGTTGGTTAAAACTTCCGGCACCTCCTCCTCGACGATTCTTTTGGCCAGACCTTCGGCGATAGCCGTCTTGCCGACGCCGCTGTCACCGACGTAAAGCGGATTGTTCTTGGTCCGGCGGCAAAGGATCTGGATGGTCCTGTCAATTTCCTCCTGGCGGCCGATGAGGGGGTCGATCCGGCCATCCGCGGCTTTTTTATTGAGATTGATACAATAGGCCTCAAGCGCCTCATCGCCCTGCTCGACGACCCCTTCCTCCGCGCCGTCTTCCTCGGCGCCTTGGACAGGTTGGGATCGGGATTCGCCGGGGACCTTGGCGATGCCGTGAGAAATGTAATTGACCGCATCCAGGCGCGTCATGTCATGCAACTGGAGGAAATAGACGGCATGGGATTCTCGTTCCGAGAACAAGGCGACAAGAACGTTGGCCCCGGTCACTTCCTCACGGCCCGAAGATTGCACATGGATGACGGCACGTTGAACAACCCGCTGGAATCCGGCCGTCGGTTTCGGCTCGCCGCCCTTGGCTCGGCCGATGTCGGCAAGATCATTGTCGATAAAATCAGTCAGGTCATTATGAAGTTGTTCCAGGTCAACGCCACAGGCACGTAGCACGGCAACGGCATCCTGGTCATCGGTCAACGACAACAACAGGTGCTCCAATGTCGCGTACTCATGATTCCGCTCGGTGGCCAGCGCCAATGCCCGATGAAGCGTTTGCTCTAGGTTGCGTGACAACATGTTGTTCTCCGTTGTTTTTCTTATTCCGTAGCCAGTTAATTTTTAGCCGTCGTCGCCGTCTTTTTCGATCGTGCATTGCAAGGGATGCTGATGTTGCCGGGCAAGGTCCATGACCTGACCGACTTTGGTTTCCGCTACCTCATAGGTGTAAACCCCGCACATGCCGACGCCTTTCTGGTGGACGTGCAGCATGATCCGGACGGCTTCCTCGCTGCGTTTTTCGAAATATCGTTCCAACACATGGACGACGAACTCCATCGGCGTGTAGTCATCATTCAAAAGCAGGACCTTGTACATGGCCGGCTTTTTGGTCTTTTTCCTGGACTTGACGGCAACACCGACCGCCGTGTCTTCGTCATCTACGCCAATGGGCGGTTTTTTCGGCTGATTGGGAACACTCATTAGCCTTGCTCTTTTTTTCAACTTCCTACCGTACCGGGGGAAGCACCTTACGCATTCTACAATATATGTGATGAAATTTCTCCGCTGGAAGTCCTCAATCTTCCTATTTTCCCGCCAATCCGTTCACTTGTCAGTGGCGGTAAGCAAAATTTTACCTACAAATTTAAGCATAAGCATCTGATATTAAGCCACTAATTAATGCAAATGGCCCAATTTCGGATTATGCCGCCCGGCCCCGTGGTTAAAGCCATATGCAGGCTATCAAAGACCCTAACAATGGAATATGGCGATTTCAGGGATTCAACGGCAAAATCCGAATCCTCAAAAACGTCGTGGAAAATGGCACGAAAATGCCCCACAACAACCCTAAATGACTGCTGGAAAACCTGATGCCTGACCGAACGTATAATGTGCTTTTCCTATGCACCGGTAATTCATGCCGTAGCATCATTGCCGAGTGTCTGCTCAACCATTTGGGCCAGGGCCGTTACAAAGGCTATAGCGCCGGCAGTCATCCGGCCGGGCGGGTCAATCCCAGCGCCGTTCAGGCGCTCAACAAACGCGGCCTTCCCACCGATGGGCTGCGCTCGAAAAACTGGGGTGAATTCGAGGTTTCGGGCGCGCCGGTCATGGACTTGATCATCACGGTTTGTGATAACGCCGCCGGTGAAACCTGTCCGGTTTGGCCGGGCGGGCCGGTCAGCGCCCATTGGGGTCTTGCCGATCCGGCCCTGTTCACCGGCAACGGTGAAGAAACGGCGGCCGTATTCGACGATACCCTGGACCACCTGGAACGGCTGATCCGTGGTTTCCTAGACCTGCCGAAAGGCGCGTTAAGCGCGGTTGAATTGAACGGGCTGTTGGGGAAAACGCCGGCCTGACGGGGGACGCTTAGGCCCGACCCGGATTCTCGTACCACTGGCGGCTGGAATTGACGATCCGCACCACCGACAACATCACCGGGACCTCGACCAGAACACCGACCACCGTGGCCAACGCCGCCCCTGAATTGAAACCGAACAGACTGATGGCGACAGCCACCGCCAGCTCGAAGAAGTTGCTGGCGCCAATCAGGGCCGACGGCCCGGCAACGCAATGCTCGACGCCGAAATGGCGGCTTAATAGATAGGCCAAGCCGGAATTGAAATAGACCTGGATGGTAATCGGCACCGCCAGCAGGACAATAACCAGCGGCTGGGCGATGATCTGTTCGCCCTGGAAGCTGAACAACAGAACCAGCATCGCCAACAACGACACCAGAGATACCGGCTGAAGAAAGTTCAGGACCGATTGAAGCCCGTCACCCCCGCCCCGGCTCAATATCCTTCGCCGCAGGATCTGGGCGAAGATTACCGGCGCCACGATGTACAGCCCCACCGACAACAACAACGTCTGCCATGGCACCGAAATCGACGAAATTCCCAGCAACAGGGCGACAATGGGGGCAAAGGCGAAAATCATGATGACATCGTTAAGGGCGACCTGGCTCAGGGTAAAATGCGGCTCGCCGTCGGTCAGGTTGCTCCACACGAAAACCATGGCCGTACAGGGCGCGGCGGCCAGAATAATCAGGCCGGCAATATAGGATTCTATTTCAGATGCCTCCAGCATCGGCGCAAACAAAAAACCGATGAACAACCAGCCCAGGGCGGCCATGGAAAAGGGCTTTACCGCCCAATTGATAAACAGCGTGACGCCGATGCCGCGCCAGTGTTCGCGCACCTGATGCAGGGCGGAAAAATCGATTTTCAGTAGCATGGGAATGATCATCAGCCAGATCAACAAGGCCACAGGTATATTGACCTGGGCGATTTCGGCCTGACCGATCAACTGAAAGGGTTCGGGGATGTAATGCCCCAACCCGATGCCGGTGAGAATGCACAAACCAACCCAAAGGGTCAGATAGCGTTCGAACAGGTTCATCGCCGGTTTGGCTGGTTTGGCCGCTTCGTCGTCCATTGAGAAGGCTCCTGGGGAGAATCAGAAGCGCGACTATACAGGCGCGGCAAAATAGATAAAGCGGGCACAAAAAAACGCCCGACGGCGGGAGAGGCCATCGGGCGTTGTATTTTGCCACCCAGTTTTAGGGAGGGGGGGGGAGGACTAGGCGGCAATAGGCTTGGAGAATTTCTCAACCGCGGCGTTAACCTGCTTGGTGATCGGCTTGCTGGCGGCCTCGGCGACCTTAACCGACAGGTCGGAAATTTTACGGCTGTCATCAAGGGCCTTGGCATAGTTGGTTTGGGCCAGCTCGGCCTGCGCATCAATGACATCGGCTACGGTTTTGCAGCCAAAGATCTTCTGGGTTGCGGCAACGCTGTCTTCCATGGAGGTCTGGGCGAGGCCAAACAGCGCGGTGTTGATGTCCTGGACGCCTTTAACAAAAATGGCGTTGGACTTCATCACCGCGTCAACGGCTTCCTTACCATAAGAAACGGCATCTTCGTACCCTTTGAGGGCTTCGGCGGCGGTCTTGTTTTTTACGTTCGACATTTTGGTGTCTCCTATTTCTAAAAATTTTCGGTGTCTCGCCGGGAAGGTTCCCGCTCAAGGCCCGAAAGCCACGTTAAATTCGATTGCTGCAATGCAACATAACACCACTTATATAGCACCGAAACCAAGGCTGTCAACTCTTTTTGTGCACTGCAACATAATTTATTTTATCTCTAATATACTGTTTTAACGTAATTTTTTATATAATCGCGTTTAAAGGCAAAATTTATTTTTGCAATTGCGTAATAAATCCCCCTCCTCCATCACTTTTCCATCCGGGCCGAATTTTCCGAAACCCGCACCAAGGCGTTAACGCTTTTTTTAAGGAAGCCAAGGTAGAAGTATTTGATTCGCAAATAAAAACCTGGAGACGCCACCCAATATAGTGGTTAATATCAGGGGATTCTGTCCGGCGAATCGCTTAAGGGGGTTAACCGTTGTCGACACGTTCTGGGTATCTGAAACTCCATAGTGGTTTTTTAAGGCTGGGACGCCCCCTGGCGGCGGTATTCCTTGCCGTCTTATTGATATTTTCCGCTTCGCCGGTTTTCGCCAAGTACGCGTCTTATGTCATGGACGCCGAAACCGGACGCGTCATCCACGAAATCAACGCCGATACCCGCAATTACCCGGCTTCGCTGACCAAGATGATGACCCTTTATATGGTCTTCGAGGCCATGGAATCCGAACTGTGGACCATGAAAACCCGTCTTCGGATTTCCGCCCGCGCCGCACGCCAGCCGTCATCGAAGTTAGGCTTAAAACGTGGCCAGACCATTACCGTCAAACAGGCGATGCTGGCATTGATCACCAAGTCAGCCAATGACGTGGCCACCGTCATCGCCGAAAACATGAGCGGATCGGAGCGCGCCTTCGCCCTTAAAATGACCGCCAAGGCCCGCCAGATCGGCATGAGCCGGACCACCTTCCGCAATGCCTCCGGCCTTCCCCACCGTGGCCAATTGAGCACGGCCAGGGACATGGGAACCTTGGCCCGCGCCCTGATCCGGAATTTTCCCGTCTACTACCGCTATTTTTCGACCGACCGGTTTTCTTATCGCGGCGCCACCTTCAAAAATCACAACAAGCTGCTGCAAACCTATGACGGCGTCGACGGGATCAAGACCGGCTATATCCGCGCCTCGGGGTTTAATCTGGTCGCCTCGGCCAGCCGCAGGGGCCAGCGGGTGATCGGCGTTGTCTTCGGCGGCAATTCACCGAATTCCCGTAACGCCCTAATGACCCGGCTTTTGAACTTAGGGTTTAAGGCGCTAAACAATTCGCCCCGCACGGTTTACGCCGCCGCCGACATTACCTCTAAGGCCAAGAAGAGCAAAACCAAGAAGGCCAGGGCCAAAATCACGGCCCGGACTAAAACCAAGGCTAAAGCCAAAAAACAAGCCAACCTCAAGTCTCCGGTCCCCAAGCACCGCCGTTGGGGCATCCAGGTCGGTGCTTTCGCCCGATATAAACAGGCCTATGAGGCCGCCCGCAAGGCGATCGAAAAAGCCCCCAGCCTACTGTTGGACGCCGCCATCAAAGTGGTGCCCCTGAAAAAAAGAAACGGCCGTACCCTTCATCGGGCCCGCCTTAAGGGGTTGAGCAAAAGCCAGGCGAATCAGGCTTGCGCCATCATCAAAAAGCGCAAGGGGCAGTGCATGGAAATCCAGATGCGCAACGGCTATCGGGTTGCTTCCAACGTCCGCTGAACGAGCCCCATCCGCCAGTGGCAGGGTGATTTCAAATTATTACGCCAACCGACAAAGACGTCCTGATCGTCATCGACATTCAGAATGATTTCTGTCCCGGCGGTGCGCTTGCGGTGCCGGGCGGCGAAGAGACCGTCACCCTCACCAATCGCCTTGGCCGGTCATTTGCCAACGTCGTCCTGACCCAGGATTGGCACCCCAAGGGGCACCTTTCGTTTGCCTCTTCCCATCAAGGTAAATCACCGCTTGAAACCATCGATATGGCGTATGGGCCGCAAGTGCTATGGCCGGAGCACTGCATCCAGGACACCCCGGGGGCGGCATTCCACGACGACCTGGAGGTCGCCCACGCAGGCCTCATCATCCGCAAGGGGTTCCGCCCGACCATCGATTCCTATTCGGCCTTTTGTGAAAACGACCAACAAACGGTGACGGGCCTGAGCGGGTATCTTCGCCAGCGGGAATTAACGCGGGTTTTCCTGACCGGATTGGCCACCGATTTCTGTGTCCAGTATTCGGCCCTGGACGCCAGGAAGGAAGGATTCGAAACGGTGGTGATCGAGGATGCCTGCCGCGCCATTGATATCGAAGGCTCACTGGACGCCGCCATGAAGGCCATGAAAGGCGCCGGCGTGGAAATTATTCAATCCAAGGACATTGCCTAGTGGATTTAATCCAAGTCCGGGGGCTCGATGCCGCTTTCCCTCAGCGCTTCCCGAAGCTGATCCTTCAATCGCTCCAAGCCTTGGGCGGTGTCTGATTCGCATCTGGCGACCAAAACCGCCTGAGTATTGGAGGCCCGGAGCAGCCACCAGCCGTCATCGTTCTCGACGCGCACACCGTCGATATCGTGAACGCGGACCCCCTTGGCGCTAAGCAACCTGGCTTGGACCTCTTCGATCACCTTGAACTTTCTGTCTTCGGCGCATTCGAAGCGCAGTTCGGGTGTATTCACCATCACCGGCAACCGGTCATAGATGGCCTCCAGGCTGTCACCTGACCGATTGACCGCCGATAACAGCCTGACCGCGACATAAAGCGCGTCGTCATAACCGTAATAGCGGTGCTTGAAGAAGATATGGGCGCTCATTTCTCCGGCCAAGGGGGAGTCTACCTCCGCCATCTTGTTCTTGATATGGGAATGGCCGGTCTTCCACATCATCGGTTTGCCGCCCAGGCGTGTAATTTCATCAAAGAAAACGCGGCTCGACTTGACGTCGGCGATGATGGTGGCGCCGGGTTGATCGGCCAGCACCTCCGCCGCCAGGATCACCATCAACTGATCGCCCCACAGCACCCTGCCCTGGCCGTCAACGACGCCGATCCGGTCACCGTCGCCGTCAAAGGCGATGCCGAGGTCACAGCCCTGGGCCGCCACCGTATCCTTCAACTGCTGCAAATTACTTTCAACCGTGGGGTCGGGATGATGGGCGGGAAAGCTGCCGTCGATATCCTCGTTCAAAAGGAAGTGACTGCCGGGAAGCCCCTCACACAGCATCGTCATGGCCTCACCGGCGGCACCGTTGCCGGCGTCCCAAGCGACCTTCGGCGGCGCCCCGGCACCGGGCTCATAATCGCGGAGCAGCCGGGCCACGTAATTTTCAAGAACTGTTTTTTCCGTGACCGAGCCTTTTCCATCGGCAAAATCACCACGCCCGGCGCGTTCCCCCAGCAGGCGGATATCGGCGGCGAAAAACGGCTTGCCGTCGACGACGAGTTTGATGCCGTTGTAATCGGGGGGATTGTGCGACCCCGTAATCATCACCCCGGCGTCCGTTGGCAAGGTCGCTTGGGCGTAATAAAGCATCGGCGTCGGACCCCGCCCGATGCGGATTACATCCACCCCCGTGCTCGCCAACCCTTCGACCAGGGCGGCCTCCAGTTGCGGCGACGATAGGCGCCCGTCATAACCGACGCAGGCGGTCTTAAAACCGCGTTCCAACATGATGGATCCGAAGGCGCGGCCGATGATGTTGACATCCTCGGGCGCAAGCGTGTCGGGGACAATGCCGCGAATATCGTATTCACGAAGAATGCTGGGATCGAACTGGTGGCCCTCGGCCATGGAAGCGTCCTTTTATGCGGTGCCCGAGGCGCGGCCGACGCAGGTGTACTGGAACCCAGCCGCGGCCATTTCTTCCGGATTATAAATATTGCGTAAATCCACCATCACCGGCACCTTCATCAGCGACTTGATTCGGTCCAGGTCGAGCGCCCGAAATTCATTCCATTCGGTAACGATGGCGACCGCGTCGACGCCGGTCACCGCATCATAGGAATCGCTGCACCAATCGACGCCGTCCAGCATCGCCTTGGCTTCTTCCATGCCTTCGGGGTCGAAAACCCGCACCGAAGCGCCGCTCTTTTTCAAGCTGGCGATAATGTTGAGGCTCGGCGCTTCGCGCATGTCGTCGGTATTAGGCTTGAACGTCAGCCCGAGCACGGCGATAGCCTTACCCTTGACCGAGCCGCCGCAGGCTGTGGTAATTTTTTCGGCCATCCGTTCCTTGCGGGCGGCATTGACGGTGGTGACGGCCTCGACAATGCGCATGGGCGAGCCGACTTCGACGGCGGTTCTGGCCAGGGCCAGCGTATCCTTGGGAAAACACGATCCACCATACCCAGGGCCCGGATGCAGGAACTTCGACCCGATGCGGCCATCAAGGCCGATCCCCCTGGCGACGTCGTGAACGTCGGCATCGACGACTTCGCAAAGATCGGCGACTTCATTGATGAAGGAAATCTTCGTCGCCAGGAATGCATTGGCGGCGTATTTAATCAGTTCGGCGGTCGGGCGCCTGGTGAACAAGATCGGCGTCTCAATCAGGAAAAGCGGCCGGTACAACTGTTTCATTCGGGCGCGGGCGCGGTCGCTTGTGGTACCGATGACAACACGGTCGGGGCGCATGAAGTCATTGATCGCCGATCCCTCGCGCAGGAATTCGGGATTCGAGACGACATCGAATTCTGCGTCGGGGTTAACCTCACGGATAATCTGCTCAAGTTCCCGCCCGGTGCCGACGGGAACCGTCGATTTGGTCACCACCACCGTGTACCCGTCCAGTACGGCGGCAATCTCTTCTGCGGCCGCCTTGACGTAGCCGAGATCGGCGCCGCCGTTATCTTCACCGCTCGGCGTTCCAACGGCGATAAAAACCGCATCGGCTTGTTTGACCGCGTCTTCGAGATCAGTGGTGAACGCCAACCGGCCGGCCTTGACGTTGGTGGCGACCATGGTCTCAAGCCCGGGCTCGAAGATCGTCATTTTGCCGGCGCTTAGTTTTTCGATTTTAGCGGCATCCTTATCGACGCAAACCACATCGTGACCGAACTCGGAAAAGCACGTTCCCGAAACCAATCCCACATAGCCGGTGCCGATCATTGTTATGTGCATGATGTCTCCATTTTATGCATCGCCATTCAAATCACTACGTTCGGCGGCAAAAGCGGTGTTGGCCTCCACGAACCCCATTTTGGACCCGCAATCAAAGCGTCTGCCGTCGATGCGCAAACCATGGAACGGGGTGCCGTCCAGCGTTGCGGCCAGGGCGTCGGTAAGCTGGATTTCACCACCGGCGCCGGTCACTTTTTTATCCAGATGCGTGAATACCTCCGGCTGCAGGATATAGCGGCCGATAATCGCCAGCCGGGAAGGCGCATCCTCGGGCGACGGTTTTTCCACCAGCCCCTTGGCGCGGGCCAGACGCCCGTCATCCTCGGTCACGTCGAGAATGCCATAACGGCTGGTCATTTCGTCGGGCACTTCCTCGACGGCGACGACATTGCCGCCGGTATCATGGTAGGCGTCCATCATCTGGCTCAGGCATCCGGGTTCGGCCTGCATCAAGTCATCGGGCAACAACACGGCGAAAGGCTCATTGCCGATAAAGTCCCTGGCGCACCAGACCGCATGGCCCAGGCCCAAGGGATCCCCCTGGCGGGTAAAGGAAATCTTTTTGGGCTTAGGGAAATCATCGCGAATGGATGCCAAGGCTTCCGTCTTGCCTCGGGCCTCGAGGAATGATTCCAGTTCAACGGCGGGGCTGAAATGGTCCTCAAGCGGACTTTTGCCCGGCGCCGTGACCATGACCATCTCTTCGATTCCGGCTGCCAGGGCTTCTTCCACCGCGTACTGGATCAGGGGTTTGTCCACCACCGGCAGCATTTCCTTAGGCAAGACCTTGGTCGCCGGCAAAAACCGGGTTCCCAGACCTGCAACCGGAAAGACGGCCTTGGTAACGGTTTTGGCCATGTGCGTATTCGAATAATCCGTTGACTGTGATAATGGATACCGCACCCGCGAAGGAGCGCGGTCTTTTTGCCATAGGCGTGCCTCGCCCGCAAGGATGTCAATCCCCTAGCAACACATCCTTTGCCTGATTGATCTGCGCCGCCAGATAGGTCGATCCACCATGGTCCGGGTGCATATTCGAAATCAAACGGTGATGGGCGTCTTTGATCTCTTGTTCTTCGGCACCGGGTTTAAGGCCCAGTATTTCCAACGCCTCCGCGCGGGTCATGACGCCTTGGCCACGGTTGGAATCCCGGCTTCCGGCACCCCCCGGCGCCTCCCCTTGGATACGGTCGTGCCAATCCGGGTATTCCCGGTCCAGGTAGGCTTCCAACACCTGCGTCGAGGGCTGGTCTTCGACCCAACAGGTTTGCAATAGATCCACCAGTTCATCCAAGGTCATTTCCGCCAGGGTACGCCCGGCGTATTTGCCTTCAATGACTTCACCCGACATTCGGCCAGAATCGTGGTCCAGCCCCATGCGCAGAAAACGGGTTTCAACGTCTGATGATTGTCCGGTCGGACCGCCGCCCCAGCCGGAGGTCATCCGCGAAAAGGTTTTGAACATTCGGTGCGCCGAGCGCGCCCGCATCAACCAGGGCAAAAGCGCCGGCAGGGCGAAGATGGCCCAACCCAGCCGCCCGGTGAACACGAAGAACAAGGCGACCGCCCCGATGATCCCGAGGAGCAACCATTTCAAGACCTTGACCAGTAACTTCGGGTCGGCGGTGGTAAACCAGCGTCCCGCCAGCAACACGCCCGCCAGGATCGCGACACCAAGAATTAAATAGGGAAACATAGTCCTACCGGTCTTTCACCTGATGCACGAGCTTAAGCACCTCGCCGCCCCGTTTCGAGGCCAGACTTTCCAATGCCAAGCGGCCGCCGGCGGCATAAACCGCCACCGCGCCCAAAAGATCCTTCAATACTTGGGCGCTGTTGGAATCGAATTGGCAATAGGCGCCGTTCGTTAGTTTTGCCACCTGTTGGAAGGCGAAGGCGGCTATCGGGTTTCCACCTTCGTGGAACATAAACGCCGGAACCCCCAACAACCCCAGCTCGCCGGCAATCTTTCCGGCGTGGTCGATGTCTTCTTCGAAACAATCGCCGACGAAAACCAGCGCGTTAATTTTTTTCTTTTTGGTTTCATTGACGGCATGGGACAGCACCTTGCCGATCTGTGTTTCGCCGGCCAGGCAGAACACCGACGTCATTTGCCGCAACAGGGTATTTTCGTCGGCGGTCCAACGGCTGGCTTTGAATTCTCCGAATCCCCGGTAAAAGGCGAGCTGAATTTCCAATCCCCCCAAGGCCGCGGTTTCATGGAACATCTCGCCCTGGATACGTGCCGCCATGTCCCAGGAGGGCTGGCGGCTGGCGGTGGCGTCCATGGCGAATAACAGCCGTCCGCGCTGCCCCAGTGTTTTATGGGCCGGGGTCAGCCGCGCCTTTTCCAGGAACGCATCGATATTGGCCTGGGACGTTTTTTTGCTGGGAACCTTGGCGTCATCCTTTGCCATGGCCCTAATCTTATCCCGTCTCTTGAGTGGGTGACAGCTTCCTCGCCTCGGGCAAGGGGATCGCCCCGATCAGGTCGGCGACCTCTTGGCGGGCGGCCAGATGCGATGGGCCAAGCGCCTGCGGGCCGACGGCGTCCTTGAGGTCCATAATCGTCAGTCCGGCCAGAAACAGTTCGCGGAAAATTACCCGTTCGCCGAATCCCGGCACCACACGAAGCCCGATCCGCGCCGACAGGTCTTTCAGGATGCTGTCCATCTTGCGTTTGTTATGGGCATCCAGGCTGGATAACCGGTTGCGCATGACCAACCAATCAATGGTTCCGCCGTCACGCTCGGCGCGCGCTTGTTTCTGTTTCCACACCATTTCCGCATAGTGGCTGGGCGCCATCACCGCCATCCGTGCACCATCGACATGGGCCAGCACATCAAGATCGACGAAGCTGTCGTTGATCGGCGTGATCAGCGTATCGGCATAGGAATGCGCCAACGCCGACAGCGGCCCGGCGCTGCCCGGCGTATCGACGACAACGACTTCGTGATTGATTAAACCGCCCTCCATCAACAGCGTTAATTGCGCGGTAACCGCCTCGCCGTTTCCGGATTCATCATCCGTCTCCTCGGGCGGGGTGATGGTGTAAGGGTCGGGCATCTTGATGTCACTGCCCGCCGCCTTGATAAAAGTACGGCGATTGGCCAGATACCGGCTCAGGGTTCCCTGGCGGTAATCGACATCGATGCTGGCCACGGAATAGCCCGCCTGCAATAGGCCGACGATCAGGTGCATGGCGGTGGTCGATTTACCGCTGCCGCCTTTTTCATTGCCAACAACGATGATGTGAGCCGGGGAAGTACTCATCCGCCGCCACCCGGCCCGACACCCGACCCATCAGCCTTTTCAGGGCGCAGCCACACCGCGGTATCGTGAAAGGCGGCGCCGCCGGCCGGTGGCGCCGGGTCGGCGCCGGTCAGCGCATTGATGCCGACCCCTTCGATGAACGCCTTGTTGGGCCAGATGCCTTCAACCACGACGACACCCTGCTGAAGGCCGTCAAAGGGCCTGGCATGAACGACGACATCGCCACGTTGATTGCCGATGCGGACCCGGTCGCCGTCGGCCAGACCTATGTTCCGGCAATCGTCGGGATGGATCAGGATGGTCGGGCGCCCCTCCTTCTTACGCGAGGTTTCGGTTTCGGTGAAAGAGGAATTCAGGAAACGCCGCGCCGGCGCCGTCACCATTCGATAGGGATGGTCCGGGGTGGCCGCTTCGATCGTTTCCATATGATCCGGCAATGCGGGCATATCGGCGTGGGCCGGGCCCAGGGCGGCCCAGTCAGGGGCGAAGCGGAAACGGCCATCGGCATGGCCGAAGCCATTGATGAAATTCAACTCATCGGCGGGCTTGGCGCAATCGAGCCAGCGCGCCTTATGCGCGGCTTCAACCCCCGGCAGACCCGACGCCTTCAAGGATTGGTCCATCAGTTCCCAAGGCGTCATGATAAACCCCGGATGGTCGGCGCCGAGGCGTTCGGCCAAGGCGCAGATGACATCATGATTGGACCGGCACTGGCCATAGAGTTCGATAATCTTGCGGGTAATTTGCAGATAGGTATGGCCACCGCCCTTATACATGTCGTCGTGTTCCAGGAACATCGTCGCCGGCAGGACAATATCGGCCAATTCCGCGGTTTCGGTCATGAACTGCTCGTGCACGCAAAGGAACAGGTCGTCGCGCTTCAACCCCTTAAGGACTTTCAAGGTCTCCGGCGCTACCATCGCCGGGTTCTGGTTTTGGATCAGCATTGCCGTCACCGGCGGCCCACCCAAAAGCGCGTCTTCGTCACCGGTGAGCACATCGCCGATGCGCGACAGGTCAAGAATCCGAACCGCCGGGTCGACGGCGTCCAGACCCTTGATCACCGTTTGATCGATGTCATACAGGTCGGCATGGACATAAAGCGCACCGCCGCCGGGATGTTGCCAGGCGCCGGTCACGGCGGGCAAGCAGGAAACCGCATGAACATTGGTGGCGCCGTTGCGGCTGCGGGAAAAACCGTAACCGACGCGGATGTAGCTGCGTTTGGTTTCACCGTAAAGCCGGGCGAAGGAAACGATTTCGGCTTCGGCCAAGCCGGTAATCTCCGCCGCCCAAGCCGGTGTCCTGCCCTTGAGGTGTTGTTCGAGGCGGTCCGGGTCGTCGGTATAACGCGCCATGTAGTCCCGGTCCGCGAACCCCTCGGCCAACAGCACATGCATGACCCCGGCGGCCAAGGCGCCATCGGTGCCGGAGCGCAGGGCCAGGTGTATGTCCGAAGATTTCGCCGTTCCGGTGCGGTAGGGATCAATGGTAACGATTTTGGCGCCCCTTTCCTTGCGGGCCCGGGTAACGTGGGTCATGACGTTGACCTGGGTGGACACCGGGTTGGTGCCCCAAATGACGATCAGGTCGGATTGCGCCATATCCCTGGCGTCGGTACCCCACAACGCGCCCGTACCGGCGAGCCAGCCGGTGCGGGCAAGCGTCACGCAGATGGTTTCATAGAGGCCCGAATAGCCCATGGCGTGGCGCAGCCGGTGAATGCCGTCGCGCTGCACCAAGCCCATGGTGCCGGCATAATGATAGGGCCAGACGGCTTCAGCACCGTGCTCGGCGGTGGCGCGCTTAAAGGCGTCCGCGACTTCATCCAGGGCATCGTCCCAGGACACCGGCTTGAATTCGCCACTGCCTTTGGGCCCTACTCGCCTGAGTGGGTGCGACAAACGGTCCGGGTGGTGAACCCTCTCGCGGTAGCGCGACACCTTGTCGCAGATGACGCCCAACGTATAGTCGTTGTCCGCGGCACCTCGGACCTTACCGATGGTGTGGGCGTCGAGGCGCTCAACCTCCAGCGCACAGGTGCTGGGGCAATCGTGGGGACAGGCGGAAGAAAGGTATTCCGGGGCCATAACGTGCACAAAACAGTGAAAGGACTAAACAAACTATGATGTTTGTATAGCCTCGCCGCCCTATCCCGGCAACTGCTGCACTCAATTGGTATGGATAACGCGATCAGGAAAAAACGCGTTAAAGACGAAGGCGAAGGTCACGTCATAGGCGACGTCCACGGTCTTGCCGCCTTTTTGGCGCTGGACCACCACATTGCCGACGTCCCGGCCCTTGGGAATAGAGCGGGTATCGAGGGCGGAGTTCTGGCCCGCCCGCCAACTTAAGGATAAGCCGCCCTTGGTTATTTTTTGCTTGTCGCGTAGCAGCGGCAGGCTCCATGCCTCGCCTTCCACGACAACCACCCGGACCATCGGTTTGATGCCCTTGGGCATGTCCCCCGAATACAGGAACGGGGAAGAGGCAGTATCATACCCGGAATAAGGATTGGCGCCGTAATTGCGCATGCCCGGATTGGTCGGCACTAGGACCTCGCCGTCCGGCGCGCGTTTTTTAAAATTGGCGAAAGACTCCAACCGCGACGGGATGATCTTCAGCACCTTGCCGGTCATCTCACCGACGATGCCCTCGCCGGGAAATTGCTGCCACCAGCTCTCGGTCTGACGGTCGTACATGACCATATCCGAATTACGCAGCTTGCCGGTGGTCCCGAAATCGAGAATCCGGCCGTCAAGACGGCGGTCGAAGGCGATGGCGGAATTGCAAAGCGGGCAATAGGTCACGGTGACAGGGACGCCGGCCAATTCATCATTGACGATTTCATGCCAGGTCAGAATCCGAAGCGGATAAGCGCGCGCCCGGCCATTGATAACCAAGCCGATCACCGGCTCCTTATCGGTCAGGTCCGTGGCCTTGGCCACCGAAACATATTTAGGTTTGTCGATAGACGGGATTCCATCCTTGGGCGGCCCACCGGAAAAGATTTCGCCTAAATCGATAGACTTTTTGGAAAAGTCCGTGGTCGGCCATTCCACACCCCAACGCAGCGGGTTGGCCTCGGCCTCGGTCAACCGGAAAAATCCGACGACGACGATGACGGCCAAGGCGGCAACAGCGACCCAATAAAAACCATGATTCCTTTTCATCATCCCATCATTACCCGCCGGGGCGATGACCGACAAATCACCACTGTTCACAACGGGGTGAAAACCGGAAACGCTTCCGGGCCCCTGGTTGCCCAAAAAGACTGAATAAAGAACTGGTTAACCACTTTCGGGTAGGGTGACCGGCTAGAGGATTCGGCCTTTGCAGATGGAGTGAAAACCCCCATGGCGCTTTTTGCACGCCTGATGGTCTTGATGGTGATAGCGGCGCTGGTGGCCGTCCCCGCCGCCATGGCGCAAACCAAACCAAAAACGGCCAAGGGCCACCTTCGTCTACAGGGTGGTCAATGGAATGCATCCAAAGACATTAAAGCGGCACAACAAATACCGGAAGACACCGAGCAGCTTAATCTGGCACAGATCCCTTCGACGCCTCCACGCGGCCAGGTTCGCGTCCAGGGCCGCCCCTTGGCGGAACCCGAAGAACCGCTGCCGGTTCCTCCCGGCCTGTCGGTTGACCTTCGCCAGCAAATGCGAAAATTCATACAATCCATTTCCACCTTCTCCAGGCGCTATCACCAGAATTTTGCCGTCGTTACCCGGGGCGGACTGGAACTGCTGATCAAGCGGGACCCGGTCGAAGAAACACGATATTCACCCGCCCGCACCTATATGCGTTCCATCGATGGTGTCTTGTTGGAAGGATTGTACTACGGCCAAAAGGTTTTCGGCGAGCCGACCTCGACCGTAAGCCAAAGCCGGAAATTGCGGCTTGCGGACATCGGCAAAAAATATGGTCTGAAGGTATTCGTCGTCGATTTCAGCACCGATCATCGCTCTATTGAAGATGCCTTTAACCGCAACAAAGCCAAGGGGTATGTGTCGACCACGGCCCATGCGCCGATCATAGAACTCAACTCGTTCCCACCTCATCCGGCCCGCCCCTTCAATGAAAGTCCGCATAGCATCGCCTCGGTGAAAGACGTTATGACCTTCGGATTCATCACAAATTCCCAAACATTCGGGAGGGCCGACGTTTTTGCCCTGAAGATGAAAGAAACCAATTACGACCTGTTGATCGTCGATGTCATGCACGGGCGCAAACCCTTGAATAAAAGGGCCGTTGAGACACTAAAATTCAAAAAAATCGGCGGCCGCCGACTGGTGTTCGCCACCATCGATATCGGTGCAGCGTCCAGCCACCGTCACTACTGGAAGCAAACCTGGCGTGAGGGGTCGCCCAATTGGATCAAAGACCCGGTTCGAGACGCCCCGGACAGCCACTATGTCGAATTCTGGCGCCCCGAATGGCAGCGCATCATTTCCGGGGATACCAAATCCTATGTTTACGGGATTATCGCCCTTGGCTTCGATGGGGTGATCCTGGAAGGGATAGAGCAAGCCTACCGCTTCTTCGAAGGCGGCGGTGAAGAAGAGGAAGAACAAACGCCGACCGCCGCAGCCCCGGCGGCCCCACGGCAAGCACCAGCAGCCCCTGCGGCGCCGGCGCCGCCTCAATAGCCGCGTTCAGACCTCTCCCATACTCTTTCAAACCGGATATTGCTATGATCCGGCATGGAGGAAAGCCGCACCATGCTTAAAGAGGGGACAAGCTATGAGGATGTCTATCGTTCCCTGGTCTGGACGGTGCCCGAATTCTTCAACATGGGCGTTGAGGTTTGCGACCGTCACGCCGAGACCGGACCGGCCCGTACCGCGCTGATCTTCGAGAACGAAGACGGCGACGTCACCCAGTACAGCTTCCAGGTGCTGCGGCATCTTTCCAACAAGCTTGCCAACCTGTTCGTGGCCCAAGGGATGGAACCGGGGGATCGTGTCGGTATCTTACTGCCGCAGTCGGTGGAAACCGGCATTGCCCATATCGCCGCCTGGAAGGCGGGCATGATTTCCATTCCCATGTTCACGCTGTTCGGCCCGGACGCGCTGAAATTCAGACTATCGGACAGCGGCGCCAGGGCGATTATTACGGATACCGATAATTTAGGGAAAATAGAATCCATCCGGGACCAGCTTCCGGACCTCAAGGTTATTTTCGTCTGCGGCGCTGGCCAGGATGGCGATGGAATCGCCGATCTCTGGCGTGGCCTTGATCGCGCCAAGGATACCTTCACGCCGGCCCGTACCCGCGCCGAAGACCCTTCCTTCATCAGTTACACGTCGGGAACCACCGGTAATCCCAAGGGCGCCCTGCATGCGCATCGCACCTTGTTAGGCCACCTTCCGGGGGTGGAAATGCCCCACGAATTCTTCCCCCAGCCCGGAGATCTGATGTGGACTCCGGCGGATTGGGCGTGGATCGGTGGTTTGATGAATTCCTTGATGACGTCCTGGTACCACGGGGTGCCGGCGTTAGCCCACCGGGCCCGTAAATTCGACCCCGAAGAGGCATTAAGACTGATGGCACGCCATCAGGTCCGCAACACCTTCATGCCGCCGACGGCGCTCAAACTCATGCGCCAGGTGGAAGACCCCGCCGGGCGTTTCGGTGTCAGGTTGCGTACCGTGGCCTGTGCCGGCGAACCCATGGGGGCGGAGCTTCTGGAATGGGGGGTGGATGCCCTCGGCGTGCGATTCAACGAATTTTACGGCCAAACCGAATGCAATCTGGTGACCTCCAACTGCGGGCGCATCATGGAGGTTAAGCCTGGTTCCATGGGCCGCGCCGTCCCCGGCCATCAGGTTGAAATCCTCGACTCCGCCGGCAATGTCCTGGAAGCGGAGGAAGAAGGTCTTATCGCCGTCAAAAGTCCCGACCCGGTGATGTTCCTGAAGTATTGGAACAACCCCAAGGCCACCGAGGAAAAATTTCTGGGTGATTGGCTGTTGACCGGGGACCGGGGCACCAAGGACACGGATGGCTATTTCTGGTTCCTTGGCCGCGAGGACGATGTGATCACGTCGGCTGGCTATCGGATCGGCCCCGGAGAGATCGAAGATTGCCTGGGCCGCCATCCGGCGGTGTCCCTGGCCGCCGCCATCGGCATTCCCGATCCACTGAGGACCGAAAAAATAAAGGCGTTTATTCAGTTGCGCCCAGGCTTCCAGGCCAACGAGGATTTGGAGCGTGAGATCAGGGAATTCGTCAACAGACGCCTATCGCCGCACGAAAAACCCCGCATCATAGAATTCGTCGATACCCTGCCAATGACGGCGACCGGAAAGATCAAGCGCAAGGAACTGCGCGATGCCGAGATCGCCATTTCATCTGACGGGACGGGTTAAAATTTCTGTTAAATAGCGCTTTGAACGACGTCCTCGATGATAAATCCGTCATCGGGGGGGAACCGCTCTGCAATCAAAAGCCGGGCATGATCCTCATTCAGGGCAACCACATCGTGAATGTGTTTGTCGGCCCATTGATCATCAAAGAAAAGATGGCTCTGGTTTTGCTTTACCAAAGAGCGCACTTCCCGGTTATAGATCGAAACTTCGTAAACGTGTTGTCCTTGAGTCGGTGCTTGAAGCATGGCGAGCTCCTATTCCGGTCGTCTGTTAATTCCGGTCTCCCCTAGAGCCTCCCCCTCTTTTTTATCATCCGCTCGGAAATCAGAACGCTTTTGACTGAGGGTATCTAAATTCTAGGGATAAATTAATTAACAGACCCTTTATAAGGACCCCGGAAAAAAATCTTTGGGGACCGGTTCTCCAAAACCGATGAAAACGTTGCACCCGTTTATTCGCCATGCGCTCGGCGCGGGCCGGGACCGGTCCGTTTGATCTAGCTTTATGAATGAATGGTGCAATGAAGAACCGGTTGAGCCCGAAGACCCGCGTCACAGAAACCTATTCGAATTTCGAGGCTTCCTGTTTCAGGATGCTATCGATCACTAAGCCCTGGCTAGCGGGATAACGCCCATTGATGCGTGAACGCGCCTGGTCTTCGGTCTCGGCGTCAATGTCGATATAATGGAAATCCGCCCAATCGTCAGTGAACTGCCTGTGATGCTCGCCATCTTGCACTTTATCGCGAACTTGTTGATTAAAAATCGTAACTACGAATTGAGCCATCGGGCTAGTGTCCTCTCCCCAGAAGTCAGTCCGTTGTAGAGCTAACATAGTCATCTTATCCATCCAGATAATAGAAAAAAAATTCCAAAACCAAAAACCACTTCAGCCCGATATTCTATGGAAAGCCCCTGTTGCCGATTGTGACGCGCGTCATAACATCATTTCAGGTTTTCCGAAGATTTTTATGCTATTATTGACCAATGTGAAATGTTGGGCTCAGGCGTTAACGTCTCATTAAGCCCCAACATGGATGATAAGGGCGGTTGAGCATAAGGACGGATTGATGGCGGACGAAGACCAACCCCAAGAATCTACAGAGTCGGAAAAACCGACGACGGATATAGAAGCCCTGATGGATGTCGAGGTCGAGATCACGGCCGTCTTGGGGATGTCCCTGATGCCCATTTCCCAGATCCTAAAACTCGGCCGTGGCGCGGTCGTTGAGTTGAACCGTAACGTTGGTGAAGACATCGATGTCCATGCCAACAACCGGCTCGTCGCCAAGGGTGAAGTCATCGTTGTCGACGACCGCTTGGGCGTGACCATGACTGAAATCATCAAAACACTGGTTTGAGAGATTCCCCATGGGTACCGATTCTGATATTTACCGCACCGCCAACCTACTGATCGAGGAATATGGCGAAATGGCGCCGCCGGCGGCTTTTATCCGCGCCGATCAGTTGTTTGAAAAGGGTGATTTGAACGGACGCCGGGTCTGGTTGCGCGTGGCCAGGGCCGCCGAGGGCCTGCTTTCCCAAAAAGTCCCCGCCCCCGGAGATACCTCCATCCATTAGGGCATTTTATTTTACCGCAAATGCGTCGTCGCAAATGATTTCATTTGCTCGGGATTTGCTCTAAGGGCGCAGGACCATCCTCTCACGGCTGACCTCATAACCAGACAAGCGGCTAAGGAAACTCATCCCCAATAAGGAACGTCTCATCGGCGCGCCGTTGACGGACGCCCGGACCTCGCCAAGCGAGAGCGGACCAATGGAGATTTGGTTCAGGCGTACCGGCGCCCCTTTAACCATCCCATTGGCCGTACGATAGGTCCGCGTATAGTCCAATGCGTTGACGTTAAAACCAAGGCGCTCGGCATCCCTGGGACTCAGGACCACATCACTAGCGCCGGTATCAATCAAAAACCGAATTGGCAGCCCGCCGCCGTTATGGCTTGCGACCGCAACCATGGCCTCGACCACGTAATGGCCGCTTTGGTCGGCGCGAATGCTAACGGCACCGTCGGCAACCTCGATTCCGCTAGAGGGGATCAATTCCCCCATCAGCCGGTCCTTGATTTGCGAAAGCTCGAACCGGTAGCTGTATCCAGCAAATACCACGACGGCAATTCCCATCCATGCAAGAACACTGCGAAGGAATAGACCCCTCGGCATACGGCGATGATGAAGAACGGCGCTGCCCCCTAAAAACGCCAGCAACAACAATCCATGAACGAGGCCAATCTTTCCATCCCCATCCATCGCCTCCGGGAACCTGTCGATCAGATAAACAATCGCCAGCACCGTCAAACCCGCCGCGGCAAGCGCTATAAACCAGATGACGCGGGATTTATTCATCATTGAAATGGAAAAAACGCCCGTCCGCGGGCTTACTCGGCGCCATCGCTTTCGGAGACCCCGATCTTTTCATTTTTCCGCTGGTGGATCGCCACCGACACCTTGGCGGCACCCCAAACGATCACCATAATCACCGCCGCCAGTGAGAGAATTTTTATATAAGCCAAAGATAGGCCCAAGGCGAAATCCATGGCCGTGCCCTTTTCATGTCAAAGTTCCTGGGGACTTGGGAAGGAACTACTCGTCTATCTTGAGGTATTTATCCAAAAATAAATCCCTGTCGGCTTCCGTTTCGAACATGACCTTCAGGTGTTTAATGTCCAAATTTTTACCAATTTTCTGAAGAACGACCTGCCAACCGGAATCGCAGTGATCATCAAGCCAGTCTTCTATGTTGGTGATGGAGCCCGTGGTTTTACAAATCACCTCAAGCCCAATGGTCCTGCGGTCTATTTGTTTTCGGCGGTCCGGCGGTTCCCGTCTTTCCTCAGCTTCAGGACTCTCTACGGACTGACGCCGCTCATCGTCATCGCGCCGGGGGGTTTCGGCTAGGCGTTGGTCGCTTGGTAAAAAGCGATCTTCTTGACCGCCATTGGAATCAGCTTTGTCAGCCTTTTCTTCTTCGGCTGAATCTAATTTATCGTCCACAACCTAACTCCTGAAAATCAACAAGCGGCAATATTATACCACTTCATTTCTGATAGCCAACAAAGCCCCAGAAAATAAAATCAAACTTCAAAGGAACCGTAACCGAATAGCACCGAAAGCGCTTATTTCTTGCCCCGGGACACGATGGCACTGTCAACGGCTTCGATCAGGACCGGCATTCGGAAGGGTTTGACGAGCGAGTTGCAAGCGCCAAGTATTTCCATCGAATGGAGATAAGACTGAAAGGCGGAGATCGCGATAATGGGCGTGTCCGGCGCCATATCAAGGATCATTTTCATGGTTTCCACTCCCTCGCCCTGGTCCATCACCACATCGGTAATGACCAAATCGTGACGGTGGCTTTTAAATGCCCCCAGGCCTTCATTTCCGTTGGAAGCCTGCGTTACCTGATAGCCCTCATCCTCCAGGCCCAAGCGAACCTCATCGCGAAACTGTGCGTCGTCATCAATCAGAAGAATTGAAACCATTGGTAACAATGAACCTTTACACTTGCGAGAATCTACTCAAATTCATTCACAACACATCAATAACCCGTGAAGGTTAGTTAAAAAATCCACTGAAAAAATAGGTCTTATACATGCTGTTCTTCATTCCTCGGGTATAATCACTTCCCTGCCACCGAATGGCTGCTATGTTTTGCAAAGATACCAATGACCGAGGAAGCCCGGGATATTTTGACGACCATAACCATGTCATTGACCGCGGCTATGTGGAGCTTGGAGGGTAATCAAATTCTCGGACACGGCTCCGGTTAATTTTTCGAGGCACCTTGTGAACGAAAACACGATTTCCACCTCAGACGTCAAAATCCATCGATTGCGGTTTGTCGCTTTCGGTGTCGCGTTTTTATTGTTGGCGACAATGGTCGGTGGCGCCCTGATCGGCTTTAAAACCATCAACCGGCTTAACACCATTCAGTCCGATTGGCTGGAATTCCGTCACATCACCGCCAATAAGGGCCGGGCATTGAGCCAAATCCGGAATTATTTCGGTTTCGGCGGCTTTATCCACAACTTCCAAAACTATGTCTCCGGGCGAAACCCCAATATGGCCGGCGTCGTCAGCCGCGATATGGACGAATTGCTGGCGGCCGTCGCCACCTATGAAGTCATCGGCATCTCCAAAGCCGAACGCGCGGCGTTTGCCGACATTCGCAAAGTCATCGCCAATTACCGGTCCAATTTGACCAAGGCCAAACAATTGATCGACGGTGGCGGAAACAGTGATGACATTGCCCGCCTGATGATAGTGGATAACCGGCCCGCCTTTGCCGCGTTGGCAACACTCGAAGTTCATTGGCTGGAAGGTCTGGATTCGCAGACCAAGCAATTAATGACGGGGGTTACCGAGGGCGAACGGCTTATCATCATGGCTGCTGTTTTCGTCCCTATTCTGGGATTGACGGTAATCGTGCTTCTTTGGTTTATGCAACGGCTTGTCCAGGTCACCGTCGAAACCGTGAAAGTCGATAATGAATTGCGCATCAGCGAGAAAAGAAACCGGCTCTTTACCTCCGATATCGCCCATGAACTTCGTATGCCGATGGCGGTGATGAGGCTGCATCTGGAAAAGGTGGAAGACAGCCAAAACACCAAGCCTCTAATCGAGGACTTGGAAAAAATGTCACGTATGTTGGAGCAATTGCTGACCTCGGCGAAACTGGAGGGCCAGACGGATATTCTCGACGAAAATGTTGATCTTCGCGATATCTGCGTCGAGATCGGAACGGAGATGGGCCCCCTGGCAATTCGGGAAGGCCGGATGATCGAAGTGCGCAATCCGGAAAAACCGGTGTGGCTGACGGCCAACCGGTTCGCGCTGGAACAGGCAATCCGCAACCTCGTCGAAAACTCCATCAAATATGCCGCCCGGAAAACAAAAATCATCATCGAAGCAACCCCCGATCCGGCAATCAAAATATCCGACAAGGGTCCCGGCATTCCCGAAGATCTCAGAGAATTCGTCTTCGATCCTTTCTTGCGGTCCGACCGTAGGAGCGGTGGCGCCGGCCTGGGTTTGTCCATCGTTCGCCGTGCCGCCGAACTTCACAACGCCACCATCAAGATTTCCGACGCGCCGGGCGGGGGGTCGGTATTCACCATTTCTTTTCCGCCGGAAGCGGGAAACAGCGGCTTGGCCTGAGCAAGGATCCTGGTAATGGGTAAAATTATAAAAAAGCTGAATATTGATGATTCCGGCGCGACCGCGATCGAATATGCCTTGATCGCGACACTGGTCGTGATCGTGATCATCGGCGCCTTGAACCTTCTTTCGAGGGATTTGAGCAATACGTTCAACACCGTTGCCAATGCCGTGACTCCCGCTATCTGATCCTCTGAAAGCCTTATGAAGCCCTACACACGACGAAATTTTGGAAAACTGGCGGGCGCCGCCGCAACCGCCGCCATCGGCCGGGGAATATGGCCGGGGCCGGCACTGGGAAAATCCAAACCGAAGGCCGTCATTATCGGTGGCGGCGCCGGCGGGGCCACGGCCGCGCGGCGCCTTGCGGAAGACTTCCAGGATATCGACGTGACCCTCATCGAAGCCAACAAGCAATACACGGCATGCTTTTTCGCCAGTCGCTATTTGGGCGGCATCAGGACGCTGGCTGACGTCACTCACGGATACCGTAAGCTTGCCGCCAATCCCGCCATCACCGTCATCAACGCCGCCGCCGCCGCCATTGATGGTGATAAGAAGACGGTTATTTTAGGGGATGGAACCCGGCTCGGGTACGACCGCCTGATCGTGGCGCCCGGAATCGAAATAAAATTCGACCTGATCGACGGATATGATGAAAAAACAACCGATTTGTTCCCCCACGCCTACAAAGCCGACGCCCAGATTTCGATTCTGAAAAAGCAACTGGAAGCGATGGACGATGGTGGGTTATTCGCCATTTCCTCCCCGTCCCGGCCCTATCGCTGCCCGCCGGCGCCTTACGAACGCGCCGCCATGGCCGCTTTCTACCTGAAAAAACACAAACCGCGTTCCAAGATCCAAATCTTGGACAGCAAGGATGAATTTCCGATGTCGGAAGTCATGAGTGAGGTTTGGGATAAATTTTACCCCGGCATGATTGAATGGGTACCGGCGGAATTCGGCGGTAAAATCCGGGCCGTAGACGTCAAGGCCAAGACCCTGATCAGCAGCGAGGAACGTTTCACCGCCGATGTCCTGAATATCATTCCCGACCAACACGCCGGGCGCATTGCCCAGGTTTCGGGCCTGGCGGGAAAGAACGGCTGGTGCCCGATCCACGCCAAGACCTTCGAATCCCGGCTCATCCCCGGCATTCACGTGGTCGGTGACGCTATCGACCCGGGCGACATGTCGAAATCGGCGTTTTCGGCCAACAGCCAGGCGCGGGCCTGCGCCGCCGCCGTCGGTGCGGCCCTGACCGGTAAAAAAGCCGCAAAATCACCCCTTACCAACACCTGCTTCTTCCTCGTCTCCCAGGATCACGGCCTCAAGCTCGGCGGCACCTACAAGCCGACGCCGGAAGGTCTCGCCGGCCTCAGCGGCTACTTGAGTCAGGTCGGCGAGGACCTGGATACCCGATTGGAGACCGCCAAGGAGGGAGACGCATGGTATGCGGCGGTCACTAAGGAAATGTTTTCCTAGGGTTTTTCGACCAGTGGCCTATGTCAGCCAAATTGAACCCCTACGACGGTCTTGCAAGGTTTCCGGCTAGGAGCGCGTCGCGCCGTGGTGCCACCCCACCACAAGTGGCGTGCGACGACGTCCAGAAGCCTTGCAAGGCCGCCCTTCGGGTCGCTTTTCCCGCTCCCTCGGGGTGTCGGGGACGTTTGACGATGACACCGCATCGTCTGCACGCCCCCTCCTACCGAGGAAATGGGAAAAACGATCGTAGGGGTTCAATTTGGCTGACGTAGGCCACTAGAGGAATCCCTAAGAGACAAACACATTCGACAATGGTATAACAAAGCCAGTTATTAACAATTTTGATTGTTCAATTTTTATGCGCTCGATTTTCCTTGCCTTGGCTTTGATGTTTTCAGCCTCGCCGGCGTTTTCGGCGAGTGAGTTCATTATGTTTACTTCGCCCGCCTGCACATGGTGCGACCTGTGGGAGGAAGAAGTCGGCATCGTTTACGAAAAAACCGATGAAGGCCGGAACCTCCCCCTCCGCCGCGTCGATATTCATGATGAGCGACCGACCGATCTGGAGAAATTAAGGACTGTCATGTTCACGCCGACCTTCGTGCTTCTCAACAATGGTAATGAAATCGGACGGATTACCGGTTATTCCGGCGAAGATCACTTTTGGGGCCTAATGGACGAACTCATCGTCAAAATGGAAGCCGCCATCCAGGGCTGCAGGCACGTTCAACAATTGGCCCAGGGTCGCGCCACGCCGACATCAGCAATCAACACATGCTAGGCCGCTATTTAGCCGCTGGCGCCGTCCTGGCGACGTTGTCTTCGCCTGTCCAGGCCCAGGAAGGCGCCTTGATTACCTTCAAGACCCTGACCTTGGAAGCAGCGACAGAACTCGCCCAAGGCGCCCTCGCCGAATGCCGCAAACGTGGTTTCCAAGTCGCCGTTGCGGTCGTCGATCGCGGCGGCAACGTCCAAGTGATGCTGAGAGACCGCTTCGCCGGGCCCCATACCACCGAAACCGCGCGGCGCAAGGCGTGGACGGCCGTCAGTTTTCACACCGATACCCAGGCCATGGCGACGTTAACCCAACCGGGAGAATTGGTCTTCGGCACCCGTCAAATCCCCGGCGCCTTGATGCTGGGCGGCGGTGTCCCGATTGAAGCCGGCGGGTCCATTGTCGGCGGCGTAGGCGTTTCCGGCGCCCCCGGCGGTGATTCCGATGATGCCTGCGCCCGCGCCGGCATCGAGGCCATCTTCGATAAACTGGAATTTTAACTTTTTAGCCGTCTTTCCGAAGTCCAGAATCCAGGGCATTACCGGTTCGTTATTTGGCACCATATTGTACTAATTTTTATCGTGAATAATTGTATTATACATTATGTAGCTGCATTTATTAGTGGCATTCACATTCACTTTCGGCTATATAACTTCCCACTGATGATCTACGTTAAATAGTTGTGGTGGCAAGACATGGGGAGATGTTCAGGCCATGAGACAGATTCATGAAATTCATGAAAATGCTGGGCGTGCCAGCACCTTCCTGAAGTGCCTTGCCAATGAAAACCGGCTGGTGATCCTTTGCGCCCTTAACGAAGGGGAGCGAAACGTCGGCGAACTGGAAAATATTCTCGGCATCCGCCAGCCGACCCTTTCGCAGCAATTGGCGCGGCTTCGCAGCGACGGCATGGTCTCAACGCGGCGTGATAAAAAGCAGATTTATTACAGCCTAGCCAGTGACGAGGCCGAATTGGTTCTCGGACTGATTTATAAGATATTCTGCGGCGAGGAAAGCAAGACAGTCGAGCGCGGCGCATCCTCCTTGCCGGCGGACTCCGAAGCGGCCTAAGACTTTCAGCCTCTAAGAGCCTTCATCTTGGCTTTCAGGTGGCTGCGGTAATTCCCATTCACATAGCCCTTATTTCGCACGTATTCGGCCATGACCGGAAAGTCGCGTGGCTGGAGCGGATTTGAAGGCTATTTGGGAAATGTCGGCCTAAGCAAGCCGCTTAGCCAGGGCAGCCTTTTATTTCTTTCTTGACCAAAATCAAGGTATTCCAAAAAAACCTATGGTTACTTAATCGGAGGCTTTGGGCAATTTTTGTCTAAAGCTTGACGGGGTTTTTTGACCGTTTGATGGCAAAGGAAACCTGAATGGACCTTACAATATGAACAGCATAAGACCGCTCCTATGCCTTGCCCTATCTTTCCTGCTTCCGCAGGCGGCGTTTGTATTCCCGCAGGTAAATCTGGCCCATGCCGCTTCAATATCTGCTTCTGAAGCTGTTCAGATTGCTCAATCAGAAGAAAAAAAGCCGAAGCCGAAGCCGAAGGATAATGAGGCCGAGGCGGAGCTTGACGAAGACGATTGCTAGAAGGTTGCCCGGAAACCAATCCGTTTCGGCTGGTTCCGGCAAACGAGTCCGGCGAATGCCGGTGTTAAACAAAACGTATTAACAGGGAGATGAATATGAAGAAATTATTAGCACTGGCGCTGGCATTCTGCTTAGCGCCGATGATCGCTTCTGCCGATAACGTGCGTATTACCAAGGAAATCATGTCGGTTTCGGTCAACACGCCCGATGGCAAGATTGAGATCAAACGTAATCAGGACAACAAAGCGACGATCAACCCGGCGTTTGCCAAGACGTCACGCAAATGCCCGCCGTTCTGCGTCCAGCCGATGGAAGTCGCCCCCGGCGTCAAGACTTTTGGCGAGCTTGAAGTCATCAAATTTATCGAAAAAGGCGGTTTGATCATCGACGCACGAACGGTTGAATGGCACGTTCGCGGCACCATCCCCGGCGCCAAAAACATTCCGTTCACCCAGATCGCCGGACGCCTTGGCGAACTGGGCTGCAAGAAAGGCGCAAAATGGGATTGCTCCAACGCCAAAACAGTGATGCTGTTCTGCAACGGCCTGTGGTGCGGTCAATCGCCGACCGCCATTCACGCCATGCTGCGTGAAGGCTATCCGGCTTCCAAGATACGGTACTACCGCAACGGTATGCAGGGTTGGGAATCCCTCGGCCTGACCGTCGTCAAAGGCGGTTTGTAGTCTCGATATTGCCTGTCTCAAGGCAAAAGCAATCGTAAAGAGAAGGCCGCCCTTCGGGGTGGTCTTTTTTTTATCCGTCGTATGGCAGCCTGACGATCAGCATTATTCGCGGGCTGCGTTCGGCGGCGCTTCTTCCTACCCCGTGGTGCCGAGGGTGGGAAAGGCTTCCAAAATCCAATAGGCAATATCCGCCATCGAACCGGTGATGAACAGAAACCCGGTCAGCACCAGCAGCGCACCGATCACCCGTTCCACCGTTTGCAGATGCTTGCGGAACCGGGCCATGAAGGACATGAACGGTTTCATCGCCGCGGCGGCGATAATAAACGGTATCCCCAGCCCGGCGGAATAAACCGCCAGCAGGGCCATGCCATAGGAAATGGAGCTTTCACTGCCGGCGACCATCAAAATCGCCGCCAGCACCGGCCCAACGCAAGGGGTCCAACCAAAGGCAAAGGCCAGGCCGATGATATAGGGGCCGATCAACCCGGCCGGCTTGTTTTCGGTATGAAAGCGGGCCTCACGGAACAAAAGCGGGATCCGGAAGACCCCCATGAAGTGAAGCCCGAGGATAATAATAACGCCACCGGCGATCCTCGAGAGAATGTCCAGGTAATCGGTGACAAACTGGCCGAGAGTAGACGCCGTCGCGCCCAGCATGACGAAAACCGTGGTAAACCCGAGTACGAACACCACCGACGACAGCAACACGTTACGCATGACGCCGGGCGGCAGGGTTTCGCTATCGTCGGTCATTTGTTCCAGGGAAACGCCGCCGATAAAACACAGATAGGGCGGCACCAAGGGCAACACGCAAGGCGACAGGAAACTTAATATTCCCGCCCCTAAAGCGCCTATGTACGAAACCTCAAACCCATCCATCGGCTATCCCTTTTTTTGTCTCAGGCAGACATTATATTTTCTCAGGAGCGCCAGAGCACATCACGTCTTCGGGAACTCCCTATATATTGAGTCCCGATGACCGTGCCTCAACCGCCGATAATGCGGAGATTATTGTTCACAGGAATATCGATGGATTTCTTATTCTCGATATACTTGCTGACCACGTCATAGACCGGCGGCCCTTCGGTGCCCTCGTTGACCGACGCCCAGCCCGAAACCACGTAGTTCTTTTTGGCATCAATGGGCTTTCCGGACCTTAGTGACGTCATACCCGAAATTCGCTGACCGATGGGTTTTGTCGGATCGATGGCATAACCCATGCCGCCGACCCGGACCATATCGCCGCCCTGTTGGTAGTATGGGTCGGTGTTGAACAGGTTGTCGGCGACATCCTCGAGGATTTCCTTCAGGAACTGGCCGGTAAATTCCAAACGATAGGCATTCGGATAAGTGATGGCGGTCTGATTAAAGACATCCTCGACAGTAATATCCTGACCGGGAATCAGGCTGCCGCCCCAGCGGAATCCTGGCGAAAGGGCAATTTCGGCGTCCCTTTCCTGCATCAGCGCATTACAGATCAGGTCGTCGAAGGTGCCGTTGAAACTACCGCGCCGGTAGAGAAGACTGTTGGTGCGGCCAAGAACCCGGCGGATATCCTTTTCATGGGGGGCACGGATTTTCTTGACCAGGGCCGCCATTTCGGGGTCCGGGGTAATGGTATCGGACAGCACCGGGATCAGCTTGAACCGGTAATCGACGACGCGCTTGCCCTTAATGTCCAGATCCAAGCGGGCCAGGAACTTGCCGTGCGACCCGGATGCCACCAGCAAGGTATTGTTGACCTTGATCGCGGCGGGGATGGCGTCATGGGTGTGGCCGGTCAGGATCACGTCGATGCCGTCGACACGGGAAGCTAATTTTCTGTCAACATCGAAGCCATCATGGCTGAGCAGGACCACCAATTCGGCGCCGCCGTCACGCGCCGCCTTGACCCGTTTTCGGACCAATTTTTCCCTGATTCCGAAGGACCACTGGGGAATCATGTAACGGGGGTTGGCGACCGGCGTATAGGGGAAAGCCTGTCCGATAACAGCGATCTTAACGCCGCCGCGCTCGAAATTGGTGGTCGAGGGGAAGACTTTCTCCTCCCACTCGGTATCAACGACATTACCGGCCAGGAACGGGAACTTGAGATGATCAATCAACTCCTTCACCCGCTCGGCCCCATAGGTGAATTCCCAATGCGCGGTCATCGCATTGACGCCGAGCGCATTCATGACATCGACCATGTCCTTGCCGCTGGTTTGCAACGATGTGTACGACCCCTGCCAGGTGTCGCCGCCATCCAAAAGAAGCGTGTTGTTCGGCCGCTCGGCCCGAATCGCCTTAACCAGAGTCGCCATCCGGTCCATGCCGCCGATGCGCCCGTAATCTTTCGCCAAGTTGATGAAATCGTGACTGGAAAACGCGTAGGCCTCCGGCGAGCCCCCCTTGAGGCCGAATTTATTCAACAATTCCTTGCCGGTGATATGAGGCGGCAGCCCGTAAACGTCGCCGACGCCGATGTTGATGGACGGCTCACGGAAATACAACGGCACCAGTTGCGCATGGCAGTCGGTGAAATTGAGCAACGTGACTTGGCCAACGGACTCGAAATCCAGAAGGTCCTTCTGGGTAATCGACTGGCGGGCCAGGGCGCTGGGTATAAGGCCACCCGAGACGCCGGTGATGGCGGCGGTTGCCGCCGCGACTTGCAGGAATTGACGCCGATCCAACATTTTTGATTTCCTATAAAAAAGGGGGATGCGGCTTACCGCATCCCCCAATTATTTCACACCGATACACTTACATGCGAACGGAAGGAGACTCCACCGGAAGTCCGCGTGCACGCCAACTAATATAAAGCTCAAGGTTGACGTATTCGTCTGAACCGTAACCATAAGGCTTGGCCCGAATGTTCTTGTTGCAGCCGCGGAACCGGCGGTGCAACGAACCCGCCTTCTGCCATTTCAACCGATAGGCGGGAAAACCGTTGGGTTGTCCCTGGCTCAACAGGTTGGCGCGGATCATGTTGCCGGGGTTGTCGACATGACAATTCGCGCAGGACATGTCCAACTGGCCGCGGCGCTGGTTGTAGAACTTTTTACCCGCTTCGAAGAAAGGAACCACCGGACCGTCGATGCTGACGTTCATGGGCTTGCCCCTGGACTGGTTCTTCATGTAGATGGTCAACGAAAGCATCGAGCCGGATTCATACTTGTAGGGCTTGGCCCCCATCTTTTCATCGCGTTCCTGGTTAATCTTTTGCTCAAGATTCTGCATTTTGCCCAGTTTCGCATTATAAACGGGATAGCGTGTGCCGACGTCGGTCAACAACGCCGATTCGACGCCATGGCAGGTCGCGCAGGACTTGCCCGCCTTGCCGTCCACCTTGTTCCAAAGGGCCTCGCCGTCATCGACATAAAGGAAGCCCGGGTTGGCAATATCGTCGTCCTGCATCGCATTGGTTTCCTTGGCGGTGAAGGTATAGCCGCTACTCCGGTCACCAGACTTGTAGACCATTTTTTCGGCACTGTTGGCGATGCCGGCAAAGCCCGACAGGGCGACCGCAACGGCAGCGCCCATCAAGATTCCCTGAAAATGTTTTTTCATGATATCCCCTACTCTCACGTGACTTTGATGTTGACGGATTTTTCGGTAACCGCGCCGCCATCTTCGGTCCATTGGAATTTCATTGGGCCGCTCGCCGACGCCTTTACGAAAAAGGAAACGTACGGGTTGGCGGAAACCGCCGGGTGCCAATCGGACCCGAACACTTCCTTGCCGCCGTAAGTCACGGAGAACTTGTTGATGATTTTCCGTGGAATCTTCTTACCCGTTTTCTTGTTTTTCCTGAGGCCGGTTTCCATCTTATGAGAAATCAGCGTCTTGACTTCGAACACCTCGCCCTTCTTGACGGACTTAGGCGCTTTCACTCTGGCTTTTGCCATTTCTAATACTCCCTATTACCCGTCAGCCGCCGCAGCCGCCGATTGTGACTTTAACCGCATTCTTGACCATGTGGACCTTGCCGTTGCTCATTTCGGCAACCGCCACGACATTTTGGCTCTTGATCATGCGCATGCGTAACGAAACCCGGGCCCTGCCGCTATCAGGCGTAAACCTGAACGTCGCGACATCCGGGGCAGGATTCCCTTCGGAATAGATGTGAACAGCCTTGACATAATCACTGCCGGTCATCGGGCTTTTGACTTCAACCGCGATGGGAACCGTGTTGCCGTTTTCCGCGATCTGCGGAAGCTCAAGCGTGACATTACCGGCCATGGTTTTCTTGTCGCCGATCTTAGCCTTAATGGCCTTGGCAACGGCCGCCGGGTCCGCCATGGCGTCCCCCACGAAAAGCCCGATGGTGCTGGCGGCAACGACCCCAGTGCCGGCCACTGCCAGCACATCACGCCGCCTAATATTTTGGGTGATAAATTTTTCAGACATCAATGTCTCCTTGGCGTATCCGCCTTATCGTGATTGCCTCTGTTTAAATTAAAACCGTGCGTCTCAAAATGCGGCGGTTTCTTACTTGAGCGTCATCGTGTACGCGACCAAATCCTCTACCTCGGAAGCGGAAAGCAGGGTTTTGCCTTTGAACTTCTTCATCACCCGGTTAAATCCCGCCGTCCGGTAGAACGCCGGCATGATGGTATCCGGGTTCACCATTTTCGGATTGACGATCCGCCCCCTTACTTCGCCCGCCGAAAGGCGGCCGCCGACCCCAGCAAGATTAGGACCGACTTCTCCGTGAAAGGATTGTTCGGGGATCGGCATCTTATGGCAAGCAAGGCAATTGCCCTTTTTGCGATTGATCGCGACCTTCCGGCCCTTTGCCGCATTCCCCGATTTGCCGGTCAATGACTTGGCAATCGCCCCGTCCTTCATGACAAATTTTACCATTTTCTCGGCGGCGGATGCGTTGGTATTGAACGCTAAACTCAATGCAACCCCCAAAACCCAAACCGCTAATATTCTGACTCCCAAAGCTGCCTCCTTTTTTTAAACGCGATAAACCTTCTTCGATCGCCCCATTCCAGGTTTATCCCGGAGAGTCGGTGAAGGGTCAAAAGTTTGTCGTCCGATAGAAAATTACGTCCCTGGTACCCTGTTGAATTATTATATTTCGATTTATCATATTCATGGATTATAAAATATCAAGAGTGTTTCTGATGTTTTTTATAAGGGTATTCCCTAATACGTCATGCTCAGTGGGCCTTTTGGGCTGGTTTTTTTTAATATATTTTGATTGAAACCAATTTGCGCCCCCTAATCCATCGCCGAAAAGACTAATCTTTCGCCGAAAAGATAAGCCCGGCCGGCAACGATCTCCATCACCATGCCGCAAGCGGAACTGACAAAAACGACAAAGGCTAAAGCGAACTGGAGCATTATTCTTTCTTCCCCCCTACTGAACGAGTCGCAGCTTAAACCAAGCCCGGCTTGAACCAGGACAGTCTTTCGCGAAGGGTCACGACGCTGCCGACGATCACGACCGCCGGGCCGGGCAACTCGGCTTTCGCCACCGCTTCGGCCAGTTCGCCCAGGGGCGCGGTGATGACCTGTTGATTTTTTCGAGTACCGTTGTCGACAACAGCGGCGGGCGTATTCGCATCGGCGCCATGGCTGATCAGCTTTTCGCACAGCATGGGTAGGGAATAGAGCCCCATATAGACTACCAACGTCTGGCTGGGGCGGATCAGCTGCTCCCAGTCCAGATTCAGATTGTCGTCCTTGGCGTGGCCGGTGACGAAGATGCAGCTTTGCGCATGATCGCGATGGGTCAGGGGGATGCCGGCATAAGACGCGCAGCCATTGGCCGCCGTCACCCCGGGCACGACCTGGAAATGAATGCCTTCGGACGACAGCGCATCGATTTCCTCGCCGCCCCGTCCGAACACGAACGGGTCGCCACTTTTTAGGCGCAGCACGCGCTTGCCTTCTTTGGCCAGTCGAATCATTAACTGGCCAATTTCTTCCTGCCGCATGGCGTGGTCGCCACGTCGTTTGCCGACGAACACGCGCTCCGCGTCGCGGCGTACCAAATCCAAAATATCGTCAGGCACCAGCCGGTCATGCAGCACCACGTCCGCCTGTTGCATCAGGCGCAGGGCGCGAAACGTCAACAGGTCGGGGTCGCCGGGGCCGCTGCCGACAAGGTAGACCTCGCCGTGGGGCTCGACGCCTTGTTCGTCGATGGCTTTGTCCAGGGTTTCGTCGAGAAGATTGCCGGCGGCATCAGGCTGTCCGGCCAGAACGTATTCGGCAATCGGCCCATGGATGAAATTTTCCCAGAATCGAAGACGAAGGGACCCATCGGGGATCGCCGCCTTGACCCTGTCGCGGCAGGCGCCGGCGAAATCAGCCAGCCGTCCCAGCCCCGTGGGCAGGAAGGTTTCCAACTGGGCCTTCACGACCCTGGATAGGATCGGCGCTTCGCCGCCGGTGGACACCGCCACCATCACCGGCGAGCGATTGACGATAGCCGGCATGATGAATGTACAAAGCTCCAACCGGTCGACGACGTTGACCGGGATAGCGGCTTCGATGGCCAGCGTTGAGACCTGTTTACTCAATTCCCCATCATCGGTGGCCACGAACGCCAATAGGCAGCCATCAAGATCGGCGGCATCGAAGGCGCGGGCATGGTGCTCGACCGCTTCCCGGTCGGCCAGATCCTGCAGCGCCGGACACAGGATGTCGGCCACCAACCGGACCCGGCCTTCGGCCTTGAGAATCATCTCCACCTTGCGGGCTGCAAATTCACCGCCCCCGACGACGAGCACCAGACGGCCTTTGATATCCATGAATATCGGCAGATGGATCATGTGCCGGCCTCGGCCCAAGCCGTCATCGCCGTGCCCCAGTGCGCCGCCGTCACCTGATCCAGGTCCAGGTCGGTGAACCGGTTGCCCTGGCGAATACGGACCCTGAGAAGGTTGACGCCGCCTTCATAAGACAACTCCAGCAATTCGACCTCGCCGCCTAAAGGGGCGGCGAATTTTTCCAGGCTACGGGTGTCTTGTGTATTCACCGTTCCCCCCATACGAAGGCTTCCTCGACCAGGAACTCCCAGTTCCTGGGGGTGTCGGGGTAATCGGGCTTGAGGTCAACCTCAAGCATATAGCGCTCGCCTTCTTCGGCGCGCCGGCGAATGGCGGCGAGAAGATCGACAAACATGGAGACTTCCGGGTGTTGGATAATCAGTTCGCTCAACAACATGGGAGGCAGGGACATCGCTAAAAGGCCTTTCTTAAATCTCTCTCCGTATGAGTCTCTTTTATATAGGAGTCTCTATATAGGTCTGTTCAGGGTCATTTCGAATCGGTGACCCGGTCCATGAACCGGGCGCGGTAAATCAAACGGCCGCTATCGGCGCCGGGGTGGTCGTTAAAACCCGAACGGCGGTGCAGGACATTATTGCAAATCAGTCCTTGGCCCGCGCTCAGCCGCCATTGAATCTTTGCCTCGCCGGGATCATCAATAATCGATTTCAGGGCGTCGCGGGCGGCCAGGACCAGGGCGTCGTCTTTCCAAACAATATGGCGTTTTCGGTCGGTAAAGCGCATATGCAACCATCCGCCAATGATGGAAAACACCGGACCCGTCTGGGCATCGCGGACCTTCACGCCGTTTTCAATATTTTCCGGAATGCAAAGAATGTCTTCTTGCATCAGGGCGGCAATGAAATCAGGGTTTTCATCGCGCAGCCGGATATAAACGATTTCCGGATCAATTAATTCCGATACCCCGCCTTCCTCGGCGTCGCGGCGGCAATGCAGTTGAAGCCCCCTCACTTGGCCGGACGGCGTATTGTAATAACCGTCGGTGTGCCAACTCAGCGGCTTGTCGGTATACGGAATATACGCTTCCCGGCGGCCGCTCCCGGCAACGGAGATTTCCGTAATCCCGTCTTCGCCGGTGCATAAAGGCCGATCGAATCGGACCAGGCCGAAATGCTGGGCCAAGGCCAAGGCGTCTTCCTTGGTCGCATCGGCTTCGGAAACGTAAATCGCCATGTTGAATTTTTGGCAACGGTCCAGAATGGCTTGCCTTTCCTCCGCGCTCGGGGCGCGGCAATCGGCCACCGGCACCACGATGGATTCGGGCGCTACGGGAAAGTTTTCCAGTTTTTGGCGGCGCCAATTTTCATAGGCGCCGGGATTCCGTAAATCGAACGGCGCTGCGTTCCCCTCCCCCTTTCCGAGCGAAGGCGCGGATTGGGAAGACGCTATGAGTGTGTGCTCCGTTGATACCATCTGAATGACCGGTGTTACGAATTACGGCAAAAGCGCCGGGGCTCATACCCATAAACCCCTTAGGGCTTATGTAAAGTTCCCTCTTGATAATTTACATTTTTTGAATATGATCTGTCCAGTTGATGGATTTTAAAATTTCCGCCGGCCAAAAAAACAAAACTTTAAGCGGAATAAAAATTTATCTCAGGAACGGCGTGACGAACACATAACCGTGCAGGTGGAGGCACATCAATGGCTAAGAAGAAAGCGACCAAAAAACACGACACACCCTTTCTTGATCAACTTGAAAGTGGGCCGTGGCCCAGCTTTGTCACCGGGCTGAAGCGTCTGGCCGATGATGACGGCACCGACCACGGCACCATGATGACCGACCTAATGGGTCAGTTGGAACATTCCTACGAAACCCGCCGCGGCTATTGGAAGGGCGGCACGGTCAGTGTCTTTGGTTATGGCGGCGGGGTCATTCCGCGGTTTTCCGAAGTGCCGGAAGAGTATCCCGAATCGTCTGAATTCCATACCTTGCGTATTCAGCCTCCGGCCGGCATGCACTACGACACCAAATTGCTGCGCGATATGTGCGACATCTGGGAAGAACAAGGCGCCGGCCTGATCGCCCTTCACGGGCAAAGCGGCGACATCATGTTCCAGGGTTGCAAGACCGACAAGGTCCAGCCCGCCTTCGATGCCTTGAATAAGATCGGGTTGGATATGGGCGGTGCCGGCCCGGCGCTCCGGACCTCCATGAGCTGCGTCGGCCACGCCCGTTGCGAACAATCCTGTTATGACGAGGTCAAGGCCCACCGGCAGATCATCAACGCCTTCCTGGACGAAATGCACCGCCCGGCGTTGCCGTATAAATTCAAATTTAAATTCTCCGGTTGCGCCAACGACTGCGTCAATGCCATTCAACGCGCCGACTTCGCGGTCATCGGCACCTGGCGCGACGACATGAAGGTCAACCAGGACGAAATCAAAAAGTACGTCGCCACCGCCGGGCGCAAGTACACCATCGACAATGTCATCACCCGTTGCCCGACCAACGCGCTCAGCCTTAACGACGACGACACCTTAGACGTCGACAACAAAAGCTGCGTGCGCTGCATGCATTGCATTAACGTCATGACCAAGGCGTTGTCGCCGGGCGATGACAAGGGCGTTACCATCCTGATGGGCGGCAAGCGGTCGTTGAAGATCGGCGACACCATGGGCTCCGTCATTATTCCCTTCATGAAGCTGGAGACCGACGAGGACTATGACGAGCTTGAAGCCCTGGCCGAAAAGGTCATCGACTTTTTTGCCGAAAACGCCCTCGAACATGAACGTGTTGGCGAAACCATCGACCGTATCGGTCTCGCCAACTTCCTTGGCGGGATCGGCGTTGATGTGGACATCAACATGGTGAGACACCCGAGGACCAATTCCTACGTCCGCACGGACGATTTCGAAGAGGAAGCGGAGAAATGGCGTCAGCGGAACGGCGCCGGTAATGAAGCACCGGCAGCGGCGGAATAAATCGATCCTAAAAATCTGAACGCCAGGAAAAATATTGGAAGATCACAAATGACCGAAGCAAAAACAGAACCGCGCCGTCCTGACGAAACCGGCGTCCCCGATCCGTTTCCTTTGATGCATCCGTTGATGAAGAAGAACTACGGCAACTGGGACTGGCATGACCGTTTACGCCCTGGCGTTCTTCACCATGTCGCCAAGAACGGAGACGAAATTTGGACCGTCCGTGCCGGCACCCAGCGCCAAATGGACGTTTACACCATCCGCAATCTCTGTGACATCGCCGACGACTTGGCCGAAAGCCATGTCCGCTTTACCTCGCGTAGCAATATTGAATTCATGGTATCGACCGAGGCGCGGGTGGCGCCGTTGATTGAAAAGCTTGAGGCCGAGGGTTTCCCCGTCGGCGGCACCGGGAATTCGGTTTCCATGATTAACCACACCCAGGGCTGGTTGCACTGTGACATCCCCGGCACCGATGCGTCGGGCGTCGTCAAGTCGCTGATGGATGATCTCTACGACGAATTCGTGACCGAAGAGATGCCCAACAGGGTTCGAATCACCACGTCGTGCTGCCAGATCAATTGCGGCGGCCAGGGCGATATCGCCATTAACGTCCAATACACCAAGCCGCCGGTCATCAACCATGACCTGGTCGCCAATACCTGCGAGCGCCCGGCGGTGATCGCGCGTTGTCCGGTGGCCGCGATCCGCCCGGCCATGGTTAACGGCAAGGCATCGCTGGAAATCGACGAGAAAAAATGCATTTGCTGCGGGGCCTGCTATCCGCCCTGCCCGCCCATGCAGATCAATTCCGATGAATCGACGAAGATAGCGATTTGGGTCGGCGGCAAGCATTCCAACGCCCGTTCCAAACCGGCCTTCCACAAACTGGTGGCGGCCAATCTTCCCAACAATGCGCCCCGATGGCCTGAAGTTTCCGAAGTGGTGAAGCGTATTCTCACCGCCTATAAGGAAGATGGCCGGGACTTCGAGAGGGTCGGCGAATGGATCGAACGGGTCGGCTGGCCGCGTTTCTTCGAGCTCACCGATCTCGCATTCACCCGGCACATGATTGACGATTACCGGAGCGGGCGCGACACCCTTAACGCTTCGGCCCACGTCCACTTCTAGGGTCTTATGAAAAACCAGGGAGAGCACCGATGAAATTCGGAATATTGGTTAATGAAGGCCCGTTTACCCATCAAGCGTCGGATTCGGCATACCAGTTCGCATCCGCCGCCTTGAAAAAGGGCCATGAAATTTGCCGTGTGTTTTTCTATCACGACGGCGTCAACAACTCGACCAAGCTGTCGGAGCCGCAATCGGACGACCGCAATCTCATTCAACTTTGGTCGGCTCTAGCCGAAGAACACGGTGTCGAACTGATCGTTTGTGTCGCCGCCGCGTTACGCCGTGGCATCAAGGACGAGATACTGGCCCCGGGATTTCAAATTTCGGGACTGGGTCAACTGATTGAAGCCGGCATCGATGCTGACCGACTCGTCGTTTTCGGGGATTAGGAACAGGTACATGGCAGAAGAATACGAAGATGAATTTGACGGTCCCGTTAAGCGGTTCCTTTTCGTCAACCGCAAGGCGCCCTACGGCACCGTTTACGCACTCGAAAGCCTGGAAGTGGTTTTGATTTCGGCCGCCTTCGACCAAGACGTCAGCGTCGTCTTCATGGACGACGGCGTCTTCCAGATCAAGAAGGACCAGAACACGGACGCCATCAACATGAAGAACTTCTCGCCCACCTTCCGGGCCCTTGAAGGCTACGACGTTGAGAAGCTCTACGTCGAAAAGGAATCCCTCGAAGCCCGGGGTCTGAGCGAAGATGACCTTGTGGTGCCGGTGGAAGTTCTCGACAGCAAGGCGCTCAGCGATCTGATGAACGCCCAGGACGTGGTGATAACGACATGAGTGGTGATACGAAAATGCTTCATTTGGTCAACAAGTCGCCGTTCGAGAAAAATTCCCTTTCCAGTTGTCTCAGGCTGGCGAAAAACGGCAGCGGCATCCTTTTGATAGAGGATGGCGTCTTTGGCGCCCTTCAGGGAACCAGCGTAACCGACGAAATTGCCGGGCGTTCCGGGGACTTTAAAATATACGTTCTCGGCCCTGACCTTGCGGCCCGGGGACTGAGCGAAAAACCTGTTATCGACGGCATTGAAATGATTGATTATGAAGGCTTCGTGGATCTAACCATCGAACACGACGCCGTGAATTCGTGGCTGTAAGCGAAGCCGCGCAAAATTATTGTAAGGAGGATTAAAAGCTATGGAATACACACTAGACGGCAACAGCATTGCCGCCGATGAGGAAGGATACCTCTCCGACATCAGCGTCTGGAACAAAGAACTTGCCGAATTAATCGCCCAGGATGAAAACATCGATATGAACGATGACCACTGGGAAGTGGTGAATTTCCTTCGCGATTATTATGAGGAATATCAGATCGCCCCGGCCATCCGGGTGTTGACCAAGGCGGTCAAGAAGTCCCTCGGTGAAGAAAAAGGCAGCAGCAAGTACCTGTACGAATTGTTTCCCTATGGCCCGGCCAAGCAGGCTTGTAAAATCGCCGGCCTTCCGAAACCGACGGGCTGCATCTAACCCTTCCAACCTCAGCCCTTTGGGATAGGAGAGCAACCGCGTCACCGCCGGCATGGCCTGCGGGCCCCGCGAGACTGGCATGATCACTGCAATTTATGCATCTCTATTTTATATTGCGACGCTGATTCTTGTCGGCGGGGTGGCCTATAAGGTCAGGCAATATTCGCGGACCCCTGCCCCCCTTAAAATCGCGGTGACCCCGGCGCCGACGACCGCCGGCGGGGTTGTCTTCCGGATCTTCCGTGAAGTGGTGTTCTTCGAAAGCCTGTTCAAATCGAACAAATGGATTTGGCTGTTCGGGTGGATGTTCCATGCCTCGTTGTTGTTGGCGTTGCTCCGGCATCTGCGCTATTTCACCGAGCCGGTCTGGTTCTGGGTCTCCCTCATCCAACCGTTCGGCCTGTACGCCGGTTTCGCCGCCGTCATCGGCCTGGCCGGATTGTGGGTCCGGCGCTTCGCGGTGGAGCGGGTCCGATACATCTCAAGCCCGTCCGACCACCTGATGCTGGCCTTGTTGGCGGCCATTTTCGTCAGCGGCCTGTTCATGCAGTATGTGGAACGCACCGACATCGTCGCCTTGAAGGCGTTCATCCTGGGGCTGATGTATTTCGACTGGCAGCCGATGCCGGCCGACCCGGTATTGATGATTCACTTAGGGCTGGTCATCACGCTGATGATCATCTTCCCGCTGTCCAAGCTCCTGCATGCGCCCGGCGTATTTTTCAGCCCCACCCGTAATCAGGTTGATAATCCGCGCGAACAACACCACCAAGCGCCGTGGGCCGCAAAAATGTATCCGCGCGCCGGTGAATAGGGAGGGAACCGATGGCTGATTTTGACGTTCCCAATCTCAAGGATTTCATCGAAATTCCGAAGATCCAGGAAGCCGCCATGGCCCACAGCCAGCCCTTCGTCGCCTCGGAAGATCACCAAAAAGCGCTCGGCTTCCCTGGCGAGCTGACCGACGGTTGGGAAAACCGGGCCATCGACAAGTTTGGCGACCTGCTGGGCAAATACCGAAGCCTGCAGGTGTATATGGATTCCTGCGTTAATTGCGGCGCGTGTACCGACAAGTGTCACTATTTCCTCGGCACCGGTGACCCCAAGAACATGCCGGTGGCACGGCAAAACCTGATGCGCCAAGTCTACCGGCGCTATTTCACCTTCGCCGGTAAATGGTTCCCGTGGCTGGTCGGCGCCAAGGACATGACCAAGAAAGTCCTCGACGACTGGTATTCCTACTTCCATCAATGTTCGCAATGCCGCCGCTGCGCCGTCTATTGCCCCTACGGCATCGACACCGCGGAAATTTCCATGGCGGCGCGCGAGATCATGGATAGCGTCGGCCAGGGCCAGAAGTACTGCAACGAGATCATCGGCAAGGTGCATGAGAAGAGCAACAATTTAGGGCTCCCCGAAAAGGCCCTGAAAGCGACCCTGGAAGACCTGGAAGAAGACATCGAGGACGAAACCGGCTTGCCCGTGAAACTGCCGCTGGACGTGGAAGGCGCCGATATCCTGCTGGTCACGCCGAGCGCCGATTTCGTCGCCGAACCGCACGTTGACGGCCTGATCGGGTATGCCAAGGTGTTTCATCAGGCCGGGGTCAATTGGACGCTCAGCTCGTATGCATCTGAGGCCGCCAACTTCGCCATGTTTATCGGTTCCTACGAGCAAATGCATGACATCGCCGAACGTATCCGCAAGGCGGCCCAGGATTTAGGCGTCAAGCGCATCGTCGTCGGCGAATGCGGCCACGCCTGGCGCGTCGCCTACAATTTCTGGAACACGCTGGCCGGTCCCTTTGATTTCCTGGATCCCAATTATCCGGTGCCGCAGCACATCTGCGAATACACCCACATTCTGATCCAGGAAGGCAAACTGAATTTCGACAAGGCCGCCAACGACCACATGACCCTGACCTACCATGATTCGTGCAACGTCGCGCGGGCGTCGCGGATGGGCGATAAACCCGGCGGACAGTTCGAATTCCCCCGCGAAATCATCAAGGCAGTCTGCAACAATTACGCCGACATGGCCGCCGACACCATCCGCGAAAGCACCTTTTGCTGCGGCGGCGGCGGCGGGCTGTTGACCGACGACCTGATGGAGTTACGGGTCAAGGGCGCCAAGCCCCGCATGCAGGCATTGAAACAAGTCACCGAAAATAACGGCGTCACCCACATGGCGGCGATCTGCGCGATCTGCAAAAGCCAGTTCGCCAAGGTCATGCCCTTATACGGTTTTGAGAGGGACGGCGTCGTCAGCATCCATCAACTGGTCTCCAACGCCCTCATTATGGACGGCCAGAATACAGGCGACGAAGAAGACAGTGAGGACCCGGAAGAGGCTCCCGCCCCGGAAAAGGAAACGGACAAGGCCCCTGAAATTTCCGTGGCGGAAGGACCTTAGCCCCCATGACCATCACGACCCAAATCACCAACCGGCGCTTCAAGGACGGCGACAACGCCCACCGGCCATGGCAGGAAGAAATTTTCAACGCCGACCACAGCCACAAATGCCCGACCTATGTCCACCGCACGCCGCCGTGCCAGGGCAGTTGCCCGTCCGGGCACGATATTCGCGGCTGGCTGCAGATCGCCCGCGGCATCGATAAACCGCCGGTGGAAGGAATGACCTGGCAGGAATACGCCTTCCAGCGCATGGCCGAGGCCAACCCGTTCCCGGCGACCATGGGCCGTGTCTGCCCGGCGCCATGCGAAGATGGCTGCAACCGCAACGAGGTCGATGATTTCGTCGGCATCAACGCCGTCGAACAATACGTCGGCGACTGGGCCATCGAACATAACCTTGCCCTGCCCGCGCCGGCGGCGGACACCGGCAAGAAAGTCGCCGTCATCGGCGGCGGCCCGGCGGAGCTGGCGGCGGCGTATTCGCTCCGCAAACGCGGCCATGCCATCACCATTTTTGAATCCCATGACCAGCTTGGCGGCATGATGGTGTTCGGTATTCCCAGCTACCGCACGCCCAGGGACATGGTGGACGCCGAAATCAAGCGCATCCTGGACTTGGGCATGGAGGTCAAGACCGGCACCCGCGTCGGCACCGATGTCACCATCGAACAGCTTGAGAAGGATTTTGACGCCGTCTTTTGGGCCATCGGCGCGCAGACCGGCCGGCCCCTGCCGGTTCCCGGCGCCGACGCCCCCAACTGCCTGACCGGCGTCGATTTCCTGGAAGCCTTCAACAAGGGCCGCCTTCAACACGCGACGCAAAAAATCGTCGGCGGCGGCGGTGACACCTCTATCGACGTCGCCTCGGTGGCCCGGCGCACCGGCCATATTGAAACCACTCACGAAAACGACCGCCCAGAATACGTGGTCCTGGGCCACACCGCCCACGATGTCGCCGGCACCATGCGGCGCCAGGGTGTCGACGTGGTTCTGACGTCGCTGTTCCCGATCGTTGAAATGACCGCGTCGGAACGCGAGCGTGAAGACGCCAAACGTGAGGGTGTCGACATCAAGGGCGGGGTGATGCCGTTGGAAGTGATTGTCGGCGCCGACGGCCGCGCCACGGCGCTCAAAATGTGCGAATGCGATATGGACGGCGCAAAACCGGTGATCAAGGAAGGCACCGAGTTCGAGATCGAATGTGACTTGATCGTGTCGGCCATCGGCCAGATGGGGGATATGGAAGGCTTGGACGCCGTCGATAACGGCAACGGCTTTATCGATACCGATCCGCTGTACCAGGTTGCGGATAAGGAAACCCACTTCGCCGGCGGCGACATCATCCACCCGCACTTGCTGACCACCGCCATCGGCCAAGGCTACATCGCCGCGGATGGGATCGACCATGTGCTTTCCGGCGACCCGATGGATAAACGGCCCAAGGTCGATGTCTTCCATTTCAATTTATTGTCCGAACTAAGCCAGCGGGCGTTGACGCCGGATGAATATGACCAGAACCCGACCCGCGGCACGTCTTCGGAAAATTTTGCCGTCCACAATTACGAAGACCGCTCGTTTACCCAGGTTATTCCTCACAAAGACCTGTTCATCGGACACTTCGTCTATGACGAGCGCAGCAAGCGCAAGGAAGTGCACATCTCCGCCGAAGAAGTTCTTGGCAACTTCGAAGAGCGCATCGAGAACCTGACCGAAGAACAGGCCATCCACGAGGGTGAACGGTGCATGAGCTGCGGCATGTGCTTCGAATGCGACAATTGCGTCATTTACTGCCCGCAGGATGCGATCTTCCGGGTCAAGAAGGACAGCCACGCCGTTGGCCGCTATGTCGACACCGATTACACCAAGTGCATCGGCTGTCATATCTGCGAAGACGTTTGCCCGTCCGGGTATATCCAGATGGGTCTGGGGGAATAGCCGGAGGAAAATGGGGAACCGATGACCGACACCAAACTGAATTACCGCCGCTACGAGGATGGCGACAACGCGCACCGGCCGTGGCAAGAGGAAATCTTCCACGCCGATCAAAGCCACAAGTGCCCGACCTATGTCCACCGCACGCCGCCGTGTCAGGGCAGTTGCCCGTCCGGCCATGATGTGCGCGGCTGGTTGGGCATTACCCGCGGCATCGACAAACCCCAGGGCGAAGAAACCCCGTGGCAGGAATACGCGTTCGAGCGCATGGTTGCCTCCAATCCGTTCCCATCGATCATGGGCCGGGTCTGTCCGGCGCCGTGCCAGGACGGCTGCAACCGTAACGAGGTCGAGGAATTCGTCGGCATCAACGCCGTCGAACAATACGTCGGCGACTGGGCCCTGGAAAACAATATGGGCCTGGCCAAGCCCGGCAAAGACACCGGCAAGAAGGTCGCCATCATCGGCGGCGGCTGCGCCGGTCTGGCGGCGGCCTATTTCCTTCGTCTCAAGGGTCACGGCTGCACCATTTTCGAGGAATACAAGGTCTTGGGCGGCATGATGGTGTTCGGCATTCCCGGTTACCGTACGCCGCGTGATGTCCTCGATGGAGAAGTCCAAAGAATTCTGGATATGGGCGTCGAGGTCAAACTCAACACCCGGGTCGGAACCGACGTCTCGGTGGAAGACCTGGAAAAGGAATACGACTCCATTTTCTGGGCGATCGGCGCCCAAACGGGCAAGCCGTTGCCGATCCCCGGCGCCGAGGCGTCCAACTGCGTCGATGGCATGTCGTTCCTGCGTGCCTTTAATGAGAACCGGCTTCAGCACTTGGATGGCCGCGTCCTGGTCGTCGGCGCCGGCGATACCGCCATGGACGTCGCCGCCGTCGCCCGGCGCATCGGACACATCACCACGGAGCACGATAAAGACCGTCCCGATAACGTCATCCTCGGCCACACCGTGCATGATGTCGCCGAAGCCGCGCGGCGCCAGGGCGCCGACGTGTGGGTGGTGTACCGCCGCCCCATCGACAAAGCCCCGGCGACCGAACACGAACTCAATGCCTGCATCGCCGAAGGCGTTGAAATTCACGAAAGCCTTGTGCCGTTGGAGGTCGTCCTCGGCGACGATGGACGCGCCACGGCGCTTCGGGTGGCGCCAGCGGACTGGACAGACGGCGAGATGACAATTCTCGAAGACCAAGCCTATGACATCGAATGCGCCTTAATCGTCGGCGCCACGGGACAGGCCGGCGACTTCACCGGAATCGAAGACTTCGAAAACGGCTGGGGCCTGATGGATGCCGATGCCGTTTATCAAGTACCTGAAAAAGAAGGACATTTTGTCGGCGGCGATGTGATCAAGCCGCATCTTCTGACCACCGCCATCGGCCAGGCCTCGGTCGCCGTCGAAGGCATCGACCGCTACCTGCAGGGGGCCGACCCCGAAGGCCGGCCCAAGGTCGATGTCCACCACTTCAGCCTGTTGAACGAACTGCGCGTCCAGGACCTGGAGCCGGAAAGCTATGACCATGTCCCGGCACAAAACACCGATAGTTCCGATTTCGCCATCCACAATTACGAAGACCGCTCCAACACCCAGATCATCGTCCATGAAAAATTATTCCTGGGCCACTTCAGCTTCACGCCCATGCACCGGCGCGAAGAATCGAAGATTACCTCCAAGGAAGTGCTCGGCAATTTCAACGAGCGTTTTAAATCTCTTTCCGAACAGGACGTCATCGACGAGGCCGAACGCTGTATGAGCTGCGGCATGTGCTTCGAGTGCGACAACTGCGTCATTTATTGCCCGCAGGACGCCATCTTCCGGGTCAAGAAGGACCAACAGGCCATGGGGCGTTACGTCGATACCGATTACGGCAAGTGTATCGGCTGTCACATTTGCGAGGATGTTTGCCCGGCCGGTTACATCGATATGGGATTGGGAGAATAAGAGTCTGATGGGTTGGGCAAAATTCATCACAATTGTGGCACTGGTGTCGCTGCTGGGCGGCACCGCCGGCGGCTCTGCCGCATGTGCCGGGGAAAGCGGTGTACCTGTTCCCAACCCGCCCAAGGGCAAGGGGGAACAGTGCGTCCGTGAAACATCCTTCATGCGCGCCAACCACATGAACCTGTTGCTGCATCAACGCGACGAAACCATGCAGAAAGGTATCCGCACCAAGAAATTCAGCCTCAAGGAATGCGTCTCCTGTCATGCCGTTCCCGGCAAAGACGGCCAGCCGGTGAGCTACGAGGATCCGAAGAATTTCTGCCGTTCATGCCATGATTATGTGGCGGTGAAGCTGGACTGTTTCGAATGCCATGCGTCGAAACCGCCCAGCAAACAGGCGGGCGCCGTCCCCAGCCACGAAAACAGGTATCGTGTCAGCGGGGTCCTGCCGCAATGAGTACCGAACAAAAAGCCGAGAACGCCCGCCGCCGCTTCCTGGGTCAGGCCGGTATCCTGGCCGCCGGCATCACGCTGGCCCCCGGCGTCACCCTGAGTGGCATCGCCGAGGCGCGCGAATTGGACCAACCGGCATCCGCCAAAGTGCGCTGGGGCCTGTTGGTTGACGCCAACCGCTGCGCCGACGGCTGTGATGCCTGCGTCAGGGCGTGCGCGGATGAAAACGGCCTCAAGGGCCATGGCCGCCCGGAGACCGACGCCCAATGGATTCGCAAGGTGACCCTGCGCGATCCCAAGACCAACGCCACACAGTCGTTGCCGGTGATGTGTCAGCATTGCGCCGAACCGCCCTGCGTCGATGTCTGTCCCACCGGGGCCTCGTTCAAACGCGCCGACGGCATCGTTCTGGTCGACAAGCACATCTGCATCGGTTGCCGCTATTGCATGATGGCGTGTCCCTATAAGGCACGCTCGTTCGTGCATGAGACACTGACCGACCAAAAATCCTACGCGCCGCGCGGCAAGGGCACGGTCGAAAGCTGCACCTTCTGCGTCCATCGCATCGATGCCGGCGGCCAGCCGGCATGTGTCGAGGCGTGTGCCAAGACGTCCACCGGGGCGATGATCTTCGGCGACTTGGGCGACCCCGGCAGCAGCCTTTCCAAGGCCCTGGCCGAACAACCGTCAAACCGTATCCGCGCCGATCTGGGCACCGACCCTGGCGTGCGCTACCGGGGGCTATAGGCATGAGCGAAGCAACCTATTCCGAATTCAAGCCCGGCCCCGTGTTCTTCTATGGCACCCTTGCCGCCGTCGGCGCCGTTGCCGGGATCGGCCTTCTTTCGTCGTGGTACATGGAACACAATGGCCACTATGTCACCGGCATGACCAATCAGATCATTTGGGGCATGCCGCATGTGTTCGCCGTGTTTTTGATCGTTGCGGCGTCCGGCGCGCTCAACGTCGCGTCCATGAGTTCGGTATTCGGGCGCAGCCTCTATAAACCGCTGGCCAGGCTATCGGGACTGCTGGCCCTGGCCCTGCTGATCGGCGGCTTGGCGGTCCTGGTGCTGGACCTCGGCCGGCCTGACCGGTTGATCGTCGCCGCCACTTACTACAACTTCAAATCCATCTTCGCCTGGAACATGTTCCTCTACACCGGGTTCATGGGCCTCACCGCCCTCTATATCTGGACCCAGATGGATCGTAGCCTGAAATGTTTCAGAGCCACCGCCGGGATGGCGGCCTTTCTCTGGCGTTTGGCGCTGACCACCGGTACCGGGCTGATTTTCGGGTTCCTGGTGGCGCGCCAAGCCTATGACGCCGCCCTGTTGGCGCCGTTGTTCATTGCCATGTCGCTGGTTTTCGGGCTTGCCATCTTTGTCCTGGTGACCATTGCCGCCACCGCCGCCGATGGACGGCCGTTGGGTGATTACCTGATCCGGCGCTTGGGCAAGCTGTTGGTCATCTTCATCGCCGCCAACTTGTATTTCGTCACCGTCTATCACCTGACCAACCTCTACGCCGCCGAGCACGCCGGCGTAGAGGCGTTCATCTTGACCTCTGGCAGTGTCTACACCTGGTTGTTCTGGCTGGTGCAGATCGGCATCGGCGGGTTGCTGCCGCTGGCGCTGTTAGCGGCGTTCCGCAAGACCTTGGACAAAACCAAGATATCCCTGGCATCGGCGCTGATCATCATCGGCGGCATGGCGCAGGTTTATGTTATCATCATCGGCGGACAGGCCTATCCCCTGGTGCTGTTTCCGGGAATGGAGGTGCAAAGCAGCTTCTTCGACGGCGTGATTAACCCATATACGCCGAGCCTGCCGGAAATCGGCCTCGGCCTCGGCGGCGTCGCCATCACCCTGCTGATGGTGGTTATCGGTATGAATGTATTGCGTTTTCTGCCCGTCAGCCTTGCCGATCAGGACATCGATCCTCATTTCAAGACGGACGCCCCCGCCCCGCAACGATCGGAGCAACAATGAGTGAAGAACATCCCTTCGCTCAATACGTCCGCATCATCGGCCGCGGCCCGAACTTATCGAGGCCGCTGACCGAGGATGAAATGTATGCCGCCGCCAACATGATCCTGGATGGCGACGTCGAAAATCTGCAATTGGGCGCGTTCCTGTGTATTCTCCGTGTCCGCACGGAGGTGCCGGAAGAAGGGCTGGGTTTCGTCCGCGCCGTCCGCGACGCCCTGGAATTGCCCGACGACCCGCCCGACGTGGATCTGGACTGGCCGACCTATTCGGGCAAGAAGCGTCAATTGCCGTGGTTCCTGCTGTCGGCCCTGCTGATGGCCCAGAACGGCGTCAGGGTCTGCATGCAGGGCACCGAAGGCCACACCCCGGGACGGCTATATTCCAGCGAGGCCCTTAAATTCCTTGGCGTTCCCGAGGCCGGATCAATGTCGGAAGCCGCCGACCACATCCGCGCCTCCAACTTCGCTTATCTGCCCTTACGCGTCATTCACCCGAGGCTGCAGGAGATCATCGAGCTAAAACCCATCATCGGCGTCCGCTCGCCGGTCAACACCTTCGCCCGGATGATCAACCCGTTTTCGGCGTCCTATGAGATGCACACCGTGTTCCACCCCAATTACCGCGACGTCCACCGCGAAACCGCCCAATTGTTGGGCCAACCCCACATGGCCGTGTTCAAGGGCGAAGGCGGCGAGGCCGAACGACGCCCGCATAAGCCGGTGTTGGTGCAAAGTATCAGCAACGGGGAATTGGTCGAAGAAGAATGGCCGCCGATGCTCGCCGATAGCACGGCGGAGAAAGACGAGGCTCTGGATCTGAACCGGCTCAAGGCGGTGTGGAGCGGCGATGTAGAAGAAGAATACGCCACCGCCGCCGTCACCGGGACCATCGCCATCGCGCTCAGGCTGATGGGCCGGGCCGGCGGTATCGAAGACGCCCAGGCCGCCGCCGTTGAAATGTGGAACGCGCGGGACCGGAATAACCCAGGGATCGCCGCCTAACACCAAGGATCATTGATGATGAACAGCCTGTTCCTTTCAGCCCTTTACAAGTCGTCCGGAAAGACGACGGTCGCCATCGGGCTGGCGGCGGCGCTCAAGGCGCGGGGAACGGTGGTGCAGCCGTTCAAGAAGGGACCGGATTATATCGACCCCATGTGGCTGGGCCAGGCCGCCGGGCGGGATTGCCGGAACCTGGATTTTCACACCATGACCCCAGATGAGATCACCGCAACTTTCGCCGCCCAGGCGGCGGGAACCGACCTCGCCTTGATCGAAGGCAACAAGGGTCTTTACGACGGCCTCGACCTGGAAGGTCAGGACAGCAACGCGGCCATGGCCGCGCATCTGGGGGCGCCTGTGGTGCTGGTCATCGACACCCGCGGCATGACCCGGGGGATCGCACCCGTGGTTCTGGGTTATCAGGCCTTCGGGCCGGAGCTTGAAATCGCCGGGCTGATCCTCAATCAGATCGGTGGCGCGCGCCATGAAGGAAAGCTTCGCGCCGCGGTGGAACATTTTACCGATATTCCCATTCTCGGCGCCATCGGCCGTCATCCGGAAATGGAAATCACCGAACGTCATCTGGGGTTGGTCCCGACTAACGAGGCCGGGGAAGCCGGCAAGTTGATCAACACCATCGCCCGCATCGTCGCCGACGGTGTCGATTTGGACCGCATTTTAGCGGCTGCCCGCCCGGCCACCGTTGCCGAAACGGTTTCCGCAACCCCGGCGGTGGGAAGCCGCGATCTGCGTATCGCCATCGCCCGGGACGCCGCCTTCGGATTCTATTATCCGGACGACTTGGAAGCGCTTGAGAGGGCCGGCGCCGAGCTTATCCCCTTCGATACACTTTCCGACAACCGCCTGCCCGATGCCGACGCGGTGTTCTTCGGTGGCGGATTTCCGGAAACTCAGGCGCAGGCATTGTCAGCCAATTCCAGCCTGCGACACGACATCAAAGCGGCGCTGGCCGCCGGCATGCCGGCCTATGCGGAATGCGGCGGTTTGATGTATATGGCCCGGAGCCTGACCTGCCAAGGCCAACGCTTCGACATGGTCGGCGCTATTCCGGGTGACGTGGTGCTGCATGACCGTCCCGTCGGGCGGGGCTATGTGGTATTAGACGAAACCGACGCCGCACCGTGGCCGCCCGCCGGGGGCGACGATGACGGAACCCCGGTTCTGCCGGCGCATGAGTTCCATTACGCGTCGCTGGAAAACCTGCCCGCCGACACCACCTTCGCCTACACGGTCAAGCGCGGCTACGGTATCGACGGGCACAATGACGGAATTGTGATGGGCCATCTCTTGGCCGCATTCACGCATCAACGTAATGTCGCTCAGAACCCATGGGCGGAACGGTTTACCGATTTCGTGCGCAGCAAAAAAGGTATTGAAATCAATAAAGTATCGGCATAGGCGTGGTGTGATCGACAAGCCCGCCACCAACGCGATTGATTGCCCGCAAGGGCGCAAGAGGAGGATCGACCCGTGACCATTCGATTGGCAGTCAGTATTTTCATTCTCGCCCTCGGCCTCGGCACCGCCCCCGGCCCGGCCAGTGCGGACAAGCATCAGCTGCCCCTTGTCGAGCCCAACGAAGAAGGGCTGCACGTGCAACCCTGGTTCAAGCAATCGTTTCTGGACCTGGCCGAAGACGCCGAGGAAGCCGCCGCCGAAGGCAAGCAACTGGCGCTTTTTTGGGAACAGAAAGGCTGCCCCTATTGCCGCGAGACGCACCGGGTTAACCTGCGCATCCCTGAAGTCGTCGATTACATCCGCAAAAACTTCGTCGTCGTCCAGATGAATCTGTGGGGCGACAAGGAAGTCACCGATTTCGACGGTGAAGTCACCACGGAAAAGAAACTGGCCAGGAAATACCGGGTCCAGTTTACGCCGACAATTCAGTTTTTTCCGGCGAAAGTCGGGTCCAAGAAACCCGGCCACGATGTCGAAGTCTGGCGATTGTTGGGCTATTGGAAGCCCTTCCACTTCAAGAATTCATTCGTCTACGCCCGCGAAAAGGGCTACCAGACGGAACCCAACTTCCAGCGCTGGCTACAGGCGCTGGCGAGGAAAATGCAGGCCGAAGGCAAGGAAGTGAAGCTCTGGTAAAATCTTGAAAATAAAGACTTTTTACTAGCCTCGAGAGAACATCTCTTTTAAGGCGCCGCCGAGGCTTTCTTCTTCCAGATACTTCAGGCCGTAGACCCCGCCGACAATAATCGAAAGCAGCGCGATCAGCGAGCCAAAGGCCAGGGTCGACATGCCGGTGATCCCCTGGCCGACCGTGCAGCCCAGCGATAACACACCGCCGGTGCCCATCATCGCGCCGCCGATGATGTGGCGCGCCATATCCGAGGGATCATTAAAGGCTTCGATGCGGAATTCGTTTCTCGCCTTGGCCGAGATAAACGAGCCGACGATGATTCCGCCGACGGCGGCGATGCCGAAATTGATGGTCGCGCCGGTGAACGTCATCACGTACTGAATGCTGTTGCCCACCGGGGCGATAAAGGTGAAGGATTCCGTCGGCACGGGATCAAAATCGTCGGCGCCGAGAACCCCGGTGACGTACCAGGCGAGGATCACCAATAACCCGATCAGCACGCCGCTGGAAATATCAAGGGGAGAGGATCGAAATTCGGCGCTTTTAAAACAGAATACCAATAAGCCGCCGGCGATGATGGCCGCCGCGGCGAGGCCGGCGGTCTCAACCCCCATCGGCGTCACGGCGGCCAGGAATTCCGGAATACCCTGGGTTTTGAACCCCGATTCCGTCAGGTCGATCATGGTCAGGCCTTCCATTTCCACCCGCGCCAGGCCGATCAGGCCGCGCAGCGTCATGTAGGCGAAAATACCGAGGAACACCATCACCACCAGGGACTTGAGGTTTCCGGCGCCGACCCGCACCAGGGTCTTGTTGCCGCAGCCGCTGCCCAGCGTCATCCCGAATCCGAACAACAATCCGCCCAGAATCGCCCCGAACCAGCCAAAATTTGGGGTCAGGTAAATCGCCTTCGATAAGTCAATGGCGCCCGTCTGATACAGGTACTGGCTGCCAATGATGGCGACGGCGGTGGCCAGCATCCAGGACCGGAAGCGGTTCCAATTGCCCATGAAAACGATGTCCGAAAGCGCCCCCATGGTGCAAAAATTGGTTCGATGGGCGACGGCGCCGAACAAAATGCCCATGCCGAAGCCCAAGGTCGCGATGAACGTTCCTATCGATACATCTTCCATTCTACGGCTTTCCCATCACAAATTTTTCCCTGCCCTTATAGATTATTTTTATGATTCCGGGCCTCGGGAGAAGATCATATTCAATTCTTCTTAATTGTCCACCATGATTGGTTAATTGTTGACCCAAAGTGGGACTTTTCATGGCGATGACGTTGACGATATAACCCAGATCATTAGGGTAAACACCGTCATGGCCGATGTGAAAGAGTTGCTGCGCCTTGCGATAGAGCATCATCAGCAAGGTCGTCTTGATGAGGCGGAAGTCCTCTACCGGCAAATTCTGGATGCCGACCCCAACCACGCCGACGCCAATCACATGTTGGGTGTCGCCGCCTGCCAGCGGGGCGCGCTGGAGCAAGGCGTCCAGTTGATCGGCAAGGCCATCGAACACGCCCCCCCTGGGCAACCGGAGAACGCCGTTTTCCACAACAACCTTGTCTGACGTCAGCGCCTTTGGGACATATTGAGGGGTTTTCATAAGGGAGGATTTCTGGCTCATCGTAGTGACCGAAGGGAACGAAGATGAGGCAGAAATCCATGAGCAGAAAAGACCCGGCTGAGAAAGCCATTCGCGA